>Ga0307373_10000197_pt1 | contig 107972 bp, 113 predicted proteins | sample OX2MG_FD_202534 | JGI IMG/M metagenome (GOLD analysis project Ga0307373, IMG submission 202534) | Soil microbial communities from Risofladan, Vaasa, Finland - OX-2 | ecosystem: Environmental > Terrestrial > Soil > Coastal area > Acid sulfate soil | place: Finland: Risofladan, Vaasa... | reverse complement strand
GCTTGACAAGTCAGCTCCTTTCATAGATGAACTCAAATTACCAGGAGGGTCCCCTCTCAGAAAGTGTGGCGGAGAGGGAGAGATTTGAACTCTCGATGGGCCAGTGACCCATAACGGTTTTCGAGACTGCGGGTAGCGATTTGTATTCGAGCTGGCCGGCGCGGACCGAAAATGCAACGGTCTGAAACCCTTCTGTTGGAGGTCGCTGAGCCGTCGCGGCTAGCTTAATGCTCCCGCAAGGGGCTCGTAGCTGCCGCGTTAGTCTCCTCGTGCGCGTGTATGACGTGGGCGGCTACGGCCGTTCCGTGACCGTGCTCGTAGCCGACGACAACGAGGTCGCTCGTCGCCTGTACCGGCGGGTGCTCGAAAAGGCGGGGCACAAGGTGCTCACGGCCTCGGACGGGCGGGAGGCGGTATCGCTGGCGCTGGCCAACTCACCGGACATGATCCTGCTGGACGTCGCGATGCCGGAGATACACGGCCTGAAGGAGATGCGCCAGATCAGGGAGCAGAAGCCTGCCATGGCGATCGTGATCGCGAGCGCGCACTTGCTACCAAGCGACCGCGCCATGTTCCTGGCTGCCGGCGCCGATGACATGCTCATCCCCCCTTTGCGACTGAGCGACCTGGTCGCGGTGGTTGCCAAACTCACCGCCAACCGACGACCGCAAATAAAGGACGTCCCCGGCACCAGGTTCCCAGAATGGCCACAGCCGGGCCAACTATCGGCGGATCGCAGGTACTACTGGGACGGTGAACGCTGGGTGCCGGAGGGCTCATGGCTGAGGAGGGATTCGTGACACGCGATCGTGCAACGAATGCTCGGCAAGCCGCTCCCGTTCCGGAGCAGCCTCGCGACCTCGATCGGTTGGCTGCAGACCTCGAGGCGGTTTGGAACCAAGTCGAGTTGGGACAGCTCGCGCTGGCAGATCCGAACGAAGATCTGTACTCGTTGTTCGAAACGCTCATCGCGGGGCTGCGGGCACCGCGGGCCGGGAACGGCTCCGGGCCATCGCTTCGGATGCGCGTCCTGCGACAAGCGAAGCACAGACCGATGATCCAGACCTTCTTGGGCCGGAAGTATGAGGACGACGAGGGGCCCGCGGTCGCCGCCTGGGACGGGATGGTGAGACTCGGCTGCCGGTGCGGCTGGAGGCATCCGCGCGCCGAGCCCGCCACAACCGCATCGCTATCAGACGCATTGAGGGAGCACGTCATAGCTGACATGACGGGCATGCAGTAGCGGCTTGGTAACTGGTCCAACTCTGCGAGCAGGCGGGGTGTATCAGGCTCCAGGCACCGACGGCATGTCCCGCCTGGCAACCAGTGCAATCAACTTCAGCGACGTGAAGGTACCGACCGGTGTGCGCGAAGCTAGGCTGCGCTTTGGATCGTGATTGATGGCGCGCCAGGCACGGGAGCTCTGGATTTCCGGCTGCCCTCGGAGGTCATGAATACCGGGACGTTCGTAGGCGGAGCCGTCAACCACTGTCCGTAATATCCCTCGAGGTCGACCACGACGTCGGCCGAACCTCCTCCGTCGTAGATGTTGAACGCGTGGTCATTCGGAAGCTGGACCACCGTCATGTTGGGTACCGTGTCGCCCGGCGAATAGTTAAGGTCCGAAGCGTTAGGCGGTCGGTTGAGGCCGTGCGAACCGTCGTCGGGATAAACAGTCAGATACCCATTGCCATTTGTCTTGGTCGCGGTTACGTTCAGCACGAGGCCGGTGATAGTGACGGCCGGACGCAGCGCCAGGTCGAGCACGTGACCCGCGTACAGCCTGCAGCGGCACGCGCGCGTGTCGAAGAGCCGGGACGGCACGCCCGCGACATAGGCGGCCCCGCCTATGCCGCTCGTTGCGCTCGTGAAGTAGCCATTCACATCGGCGAGGATGTTCACGCTGCCTGGGCCGTTCGCGATCGTGATCTGCCCACCTGTGCCGAGGGCTACCATCACCCGGTTCGCGACTGTCTCGCCCGCCGCGAAGTTGAGGTTGGACGCGAGCGGAAGTGTTGCACCGGCAGGATAGACCGTCAGGTAGCCGTGCTGCGTCGGGCTCGTGGCCGTGACGTTGAGGACGATCGCCGAGACATCCGCTGAGCCAGGCACGCCGCCACGGCCGCTCACCTGGAGTGTGAGGGTCTGATTCGGGCCAAGCTTGGCGACCGGTGCCCCATTTCCAGTGCGGGTGTCGAGGATGCGCGAAGGCACGAGAGCGTCGAAGAGCCCGAATGGCGTGTATGAATCAGTACTATCGCCAACCCAGCCCCCAACGTCCGCTAGGAGGTTGGCCGACGCGCCTCCGACGTAAAGCGTGACCTTTCCGTCCACGCCAACGGCCACTTCGACGAGGTTGGGGACGGTCTGGCTCCGCACGAAGTTCAGATTGGATGCTTTCGGACGCAGACTGCCGGTCGGGAAGGCGGTCACAAACCCGGCGCCGGTCGGGTCGGTGACGGTGACGTTGAGCACGACCGCAGTGACGCCGGTTGCCGGCACGCCGCCCGCCCCGAGAATTGTCATGTTAATACCGGTATTTGCAGTGACCCGACGGATTGGGAAACCGCCGTTGCCGGTCCGCGTGTCGAGGATTCGCGACGGCGCCAAGGCATTGAACGTGCCGCCTGGAAGCGGGCTGATCGCGTTCGAGGACGTCGACTGCGGGCTTGCTCCCCACGAGTTGTTCGCCGTCACAGTGAAGGTCTGAGGCGCCGACGACAAGCCCGCGATCACAGCACGGTTCGTCAGCGTGGCCACTGTGACCTCAGCGCCCTCGGATGAGGTCACTGTGTAACTCGTAATTGGAGGCAAGCTCGAGTCGACCGGACCACTGGTCCAGCTGACGATCGCCGAGCCGATGCCCACTGTCGCCGACGGGTTGTACGGTGCCTGCTGAGTGCCTGGCGTCACGGGATTCGATCGCGTAGCGGGGCCGTCGCCGACCGCGTTCGTGGCGACTATCGAGAACGTATACGTCGTGCCGTCGGCGAGGCCGGTGATGTCGAGCTGTCCGCCATAGTTCGCAGGCACCGTCGTCTTGGATCCTCCAGGCGACGTCGTTATCGAGTAGCTCGTGAGAGTCCGCCCGCCGTCGTTGGCGGGGGGGGCCCAGTTCACCCAGACCTGGCTCTCACCGGGGATCGCATATACGTTCTGCGGCGGGCCTGGGAGGGTGGGCGCGGGCGGCGCTGGCAGGTGGATGACGCTCAGCCACATATGGCCCTTGGAGGCCCCGCTGACGGCGAACCCGGTGAGCGTTCCAGGTATCAGGGCAATTCCGTCGCGTTGGACTGACGGACTAGGGGACAGGTCGTACGTGGCGAACGGCACGGTCGTGTCACCAGGTGCGAAAGCGGCCACCTCGTAGCCGGCAAAGACGTCGCCAGTTACCAGTGTCACCCCGCCCGAGGCAGAGCTGTTGTCGACCGCATTGGCTCCTGAGCCGGTTAGGAAGCCAACGCCATCATTCTGCAGGGTCGAGATCGAGTACTCGTTGAATCCACCTGGCACGAAGACCCCGACAACAGTGAAATGCGTTTGGTCTTGGTTAACGACCACGTCTATTGTGTTCTCGATCGACGTATCGGTGACGTCGAGGATCTCGGTCGGGCCGCTGCCGGAGACGTCGATCGTCTCGAAGCCGCCTAATGTGATGTTGGTCTGATACAGCAGAAGGAAAGTCGCCGACGAAGAATGGTTCCTGGCAAAGCGCGGGCACCCCTCTTTGACCAGCGACGTCGGATAAGTCGTCACCGTCGGTGTTGTGGCCGCGGGGTCCACGCTGCTAAGCGCCGCCGCGAGGACGCCGCAGCTTTCGGTGAGGATCCAGAGCTTGCCACCTGCGAAGGCGATGTCGCTGAGGTTGGTTACCCCGTTGACGAGCGGGCTGGTCTCGTTCAGCGTGCCGGTATCGATTCGGTCGATGGTGCCCGATCCGGGCAGGGCGACGTAGAGAGTCGAACCGTTCACGACCATGGAGGTGGCGCCGGCCTCGCCGGTGATGGTCTTGACGATTGAGCCGGAGAGATTCAGCACGACGATGCTGTTGCCGCCAGGACTGGATACGAAGATGTGCGAGCTCGCCTGGTCGACGACCATGCGACCAAAGTCAGGGATGCCAAGGTCGACCATGGACGACGGCGTCGACGCCGCGGCCACCTGTGCGATCGGCACCAGCCCGATCGCGATGACAGCTGCGCCCACGACGAGTCGAACCGTGCGTAAGAGCCCGGCACGAACGCTGACCGCCCGCTGATTACTGATTGAATCCCCTCCCATTTGGCACCCCGCGTACAGCTTATAAAGTATCCGCTCACCAAAACCAGTTGCCAGGGCGGGGCGGCGCCTACCGGGCCAATAGGCCAGACCGGCCAATCTGCTCGATTGCCTAACGATCTAGTGGTCTGTCTGTGAAATACGCTGGTTCAAGGAGCACACCGACAAGCGATTACGCCGCTGGCGTCCACCCTGCTGAAGACAGCCATCGAGAAGTGGGTCAAGCATTGGAACGACGCCCCCGCGCCTTTCGTCTGGCATACCCACGCCGCCGAAATCATCGAGAAGGTAGAGCGCTCCCGCGCCACCCTCTCCCAGATCAAATCGGCGACAGAGCACTAGCCTGTGATCATATGGGTGGCGGAGAGGGAGAGATCTTTTCTCGTTTCAAAGTTTCGCGTTACCTGCTAATCCCTTGAGCTGAGAATCCGGACGGCCGATTAAGTGTTAAAGCCGGCGCGAAAAGAGGCTGGACTCCCAAGACATCCGAAATGGTCGAGCCACGAGCCGCACTCTGTGTTCTGACCGCATTGGCGACACTGCTCGCCGCCGCTTGCCAGCAATCTGGCCCGACCGCCGGACAGGCGGCTTCAACGCCATCCGGCGTACATGTCGTACCGACTGCCCTTGGCCTCGTGGTCGGCCAAATCAGTCCCTGCTCCGGCCCTCCTCGGGGAACCGCGCCCCCTCCCGCCCATCCGGCTGGAACTGTGGTCGTGCTGCGGGGCAGCATCAAGTGATCCCAGACGGCAGAGGAGGTCAATCCCTCGGGCCTTCTCCAACCGAAACCGTGGCCACCGAATGGATCCCAGCCGGTGGCACGTACCGACTCGCCCTGCCGCTCGGTCCGTACGTAATCGCCAACCCGCCCTACTCGACCGGTTCGGTGCCAGGAGGACCAACGATTTCGATCGCGCCATACGCGAGCGTTTCGGTGGTAGCGGGACAGACGGTGCACCAAGACGTGCCCGTGCTCGAGGAATGTTATTGACGGATCGGGACGGCCCTCGGCCGCCGGATTAGGGCTCGGTGACGGTAAAGCTCAACAAGCGGGTTGGCGGAGAGGGAGAGATTTGAACTCTCGATGGGCCAGTGACCCATAACGGTTTTCGAGACCGTCGCCTTCAACCGGACTCGGCCACCTCTCCAGACAGCGCCGCCGGGCTAGGCGGTGATGGCGGTCCCGACCGGATTCGAACCGGCGTTCTCGGCCTTGACAGGGCCGCGTGTTTGGCCAGGCTACACCACGGGACCGACGGCGGCTAAGTCTATCAGCGGGTGGTTCAGCGCCTTCCGGTGGACGGCCTTGCCTGCTCGCACGTCCCTTCTGGGCCGGGCCAAAGCCGTGCCATCCTCCCCGGCGAGCGGGGAGGACCGAACCTCACACCTATAATTCGTTGGCGGTGAGCGACACCCAGCGGATCGGAGGTGGTTCGCCAGACGATCTGAGGAAACGTTTTCAGATCCTCGAGCGTGTGGCGATCTTCTTCACGCTGCCCGACAACATCCTTCACGCCCTCGCCCGCCGCCTCGCCCCAGCTTCGGCCACCAAAGGCTCGGTCATCGTCCACCAGGGCGACCCCGGCGACACGATGTTCGTCGTCGAGTCGGGTCGTTGTGAGGTGTTCGTCGAGGAATCCCCAGGGCACACGATCACCATCGCGCTCATGGGACCTGACGACTTCTTCGGCGAGATGGCCCTGATCTCTGAGGAGACGCGCACAGCCAGCGTCCGAGCGCTGGAGGACTGCCAGCTCCTGACGCTAGACCGCAAGACGCTTTACGAGACGCTGCCGGCGGACTCCGACGCAATCATCGAGCTGACCAAGCTGGTCGAGCAGCGCAAGGACACGCTGCCCAACCTGATCGCGAGGGCACGAATGGTCGCCCCCGAGCAGGCCGCCTCGACCGTGGCCGTGTACTCGCCGAAAGGTGGCTCGGGCCGCACGACAGTCGCCGTCAACCTCGCCGCCGCGCTCGGCAAGAGGTTCCCGGGCGAGGTGCTGCTCGTCGACCTCGCCCTGCCCTACAACCATGCGGCGCTCATCTCATACCTGACGCCGACAGGTTGTCTGGCGGCGGCGAGCCAGGTGCCACCCGCCAACTTCGAAGAGGCTGTGCTCGGTGCCATCCTTCACCACCCCGGCGGCATGATGCTGCTCCCCGGCGTGCTCCGCGCCGAGCAAGCTGACCTCATCACGGTCGACCTCGTGAACCGCGCCATGGGCATCCTGGTCAACGCCTTCCGCTACATCGTCTTCGACCTCGGCGTCGCCTTCACCGACATCGTGATCAGCGTGCTCGACCACTCGCAGCGAGTCCTGGTCCTGGTCACTCCCGAGCTGTCTTCACTCAAGGACGTCGGCGAGCTGCTGAACATCTTCACCAACGTTTTGAATATCGTCCCCGGCCGCGTCATCCTCGCCCTCAACAACAAGGTGCCGAAGTCGGTGGTGAGTAAGGAAGACGTCGTCAGGACCCTCAAGCAGGAGCTCGCCGTGGAGATCGACTTCGACGGGACGAAGCCGGACGAGGCGGCGGTTAAAGGCGAGATCCTCGTCCTGACCGATCCCAAGAGCGCGATCTCCAGGGGAGCGGAGCAGCTGGCACAGCTGATCTCCGGGCAGACAGCAGTGGAGTCCAAGGGCGCCAAGCGAGGATTCAAGCTCGGGAAGAGCTAGTGAAGAGGCTTGACTTGCCTGCTAGACTTGGTTGGTGATCGAACAAGCTGTCGTCTCACTAACCTCCGACGCTCAGTCTCGCCTCAAGGAGCTTCTCGTCAAGGAAGGCAACCCGCAGCTCGCGCTGCGCATCTTCGTCAGCGGCGGTGGCTGCTCGGGGATGCAGTACGGCATGGCGTTCGACGACACCCGACGCGCAGACGACCTGGTGGTCGAGCAGGACGGTGTCCAGATCATCGTCGACGACTTCAGCGCTCCTTACATCCGGGGCTCCGAGATCGACTACGTCGACAGCCTCATGGGTGCTGGCTTCACGGTGCACAACCCGAACGCGGTGCACTCCTGCTCGTGCGGGACATCGTTCGACACCGGCGAGGACTCTGGCGAAGCCAAGGCCTGCGGCTGCGGCCACTAACCTCCTAGATCCCTAACGACAGGGCGCCGGCCGAGGGGCGGCGCCCTTATCTTTCTCTGGGAATGCTCCAATCCAGGCGGCTTCGTGAGTCAGTGCTTCTCACCCTTGGTGTGATCACCCCCTTGGGGATCCTGGCCGTCAACATCTCGGCCTTCGTGATGGCACACCTCGCCCAGTTCCGCATTGGCATCGCCGCCCTGGCCCTGCTCAGCGGCCTGGTCCTCAACGGCTTGACGGCGTGGTGGCTGCTCCGCCTTGCCAGCCGAAGCGCCGGGCCGCTCTTCTCCGAATACAGGCGATGGGCGGTCGGCATGGCGGTGCTGATCGTCGCCCTGACTGCGGCCGGGGGCGGCTACCTCACCTATCTCGGTATGCGCGACCCACGCCGGCTGCCTGACACGCTGTCGATGGTGGTGGCGACGATCATGCTGCTGCTCCCCCTTGCGTTGACTTTCGCGGGCCGGCGGATGGCCGGCCTGGGCGGGATCATCCCGGTAGACGAACCATCAGCGAAAGAAAAGAGCCCCCCGCGCCGGCGAAGGACTCTCGAAAAAAGAACCTAGGGTTACCGGTCACCCGGCGTCGAACCCGCCCCCTCCCAGCGTGCCGCCGGGAGAGGGGGGTCCGTGGGGGATCCTGATCCCCCGCTCTTTCCTTACATCATGTCCGGAGACATGCCGCCCATGCCCCCGCCGCCACCGCCCCGCTTTTCTTCGGGGATCTCGGTGACCATTGCCTCGGTGGTGAGCACCATCGCTGCGATCGACGCGGCGTTCTGAAGCGCCGAGCGGGTCACCTTTGCCGGGTCGACGATTCCGGCCGCGAACATGTCGACGTACTTGTCGTTGAGGGCGTCGTATCCGTGGCCGGGCTTGCCCTTGCGGACCTCCTCGACGATCACGGAGCCCTCCTTGCCGGAGTTGATGCCAATCTGCCGGACCGGCTCCTCGAGCGACTTGCGGACGATGTTGACACCGGTCAGCTGGTCGTCCTTGAGTCCGAGTCCACCGTCGAGCTTCTTCTGCGCGTTGAGCAGCACGGTGCCACCGCCCGCAACGATTCCTTCTTCCACTGCAGCCTTGGTCGCGCTGAGCGCGTCCTCGATGCGGTGCTTCTTCTCTTTCTGCTCGACCTCGGTGGCAGCTCCGACCTTGATGACGGCGACGCCGCCGGCAAGCTTGGCGAGCCGCTCCTGCAGCTTCTCCTTGTCGAAGTCGCTGGTGGTCTCCTCGACCTGGGATTTGATCGACTTGATGCGAGCCTGGATGGCCTCGGCCTTGCCCGCACCTTCCACGATCGTGGTGTCGTCCTTCGTGACGGTCACGCGACGAGCCTTGCCCAGCTGCTCGACCTTCGTCTGGTCCAGCTTGAGGCCGAGGTCTTCGCTGATGACCTGGCCGCCCGTGAGGATTGCCATGTCTTCGAGCATCGCCTTGCGGCGGTCGCCGAAGCCCGGCGCCTTGACGGCGACGGCGGTGAAGGTGCCGCGCAGCTTGTTGACGACCAGGGTGGCGAGCGCCTCGCCCTCGACGTCCTCGGCAACGATCAGCAGGGGCTTGCCCTGCTGGACGACGCGCTCCAAGACGGGGAGCAGGTCCTGGATGGCCGAGATCTTGCGATCCGTGATGAGCACGAACGGCTCCTCGAGCACGGCCTCCATGCGGTCAGGGTTGGTGACCATGTAAGCCGAGCTGTAGCCGCGGTCGAACTGCATGCCTTCGACGACCTCGAGCTCGGTGGTCATCGTCTGGTTGTCTTCAACGGTGATGACGCCGTCCTTGCCAACCTTGTCCATCGCGTCGGCGATGAGGTTGCCGATCTGTTCGCTCTGGCTCGAGATCGCCGCCACGTGAGCGACGTCCTCGTGTCCCTTGACGGGAATCGAAAGCCTCTTGATCTCTTCGACGACGGCCTCGACGGCCCTCTCGATACCGATCTTGAGCTGCATCGGGTTGGCGCCCGCGGTCACGTTGCGGAAGCCTTCGTTGATCATGGTCTGCGCCAGCAGAGTAGCGGTGGTGGTGCCGTCACCGGCGACGTCGTTGGTCTTGGTAGCGACCTCACGCAGCAGCTGCGCGCCGGTGTTCTCCATGGGGTCCTTGAGCTCGATCTCGCGCACGATCGTCACGCCGTCGTTGGTGACGGTTGGGGCGCCGAACTTCTTCTCGAGGACCACGTTGCGGCCCTTGGGCCCGAGCGTGATACGGACTGAGGAGGCCACGATGTCGATGCCCTTTTTCAGGGCCTGTCGCGCCTCTACGTCAAATGTGACTGTCTTCGCCATATTTTGTTTCCCTCTTTCCTTTATTTCTTCTTGCCGTTTGCGCCAACGACTGCGAGGACGTCCTTCTCGGAGACGATCAGGTACTCGATGTCGTCGATCTTGAATTCGTTGCCGGCGTACTTTGCGTAAAGCACCTTGTCGCCGACCTTGAGCTCCATCGGCACCTTGGTGCCGTTGTCGAGGACTCTTCCCGTTCCCACTGCCTCGACGGTGCCCTCCTGGGGCTTCTCCTTGGCGGTGTCCGGAAGCAAGATCCCGCTCTTGGTCTTCTCTTCCTTGTCGGACGGCTTGAGGACTACGCGATCGCCTAGCGGCTTCAGATTCATGGACGCCCCTCCTCAGGTACTTAGTTGGTGTTAGCACTCCCCGGGCCCGAGCGCTTAGCACTCGGGAGGTTCGACTGCTAATACTACTACCGTCGGGAGGGCCGAGCTAAACCTCCGGCGAGGTCGAGATCTCGGCTTGGGCCACCCGGATCAGGTCCTGAGCGGTGCTCAGCTGGTCGGCCGGGACCATAACCCGGGCCTCGGTGAAGTTGATGGCGTAAGCGTAGGCGGTGTCGCCGAACACCTCCGCACGGAGGCCGTTGGCCTCCAGCACGGCCGCCAGGAGGTCGGCCTGCATACGGTCACCTCGAAAGACGACCTCCCAGCCCTTGACGCCCACGTATTTATTCTCCGGCTACCAGCGCAACGACGGGTCGACAGTGGTGGGCTGGATGCCGCTTGCCGCCACCGCGAAGTGGGCTGCCGCCGCGATCATCGCGGCGTTGTCGGTGCAGAGGTCCAGAGGCGGCATCGTCAAGCGCGCCCTGGCCCCGACCACCTCGGCCGCCCGGCGGCGCAGCAGCGTGTTCGCCGCCACGCCGCCGCAGACGACCACCTCCGAGCACCCAGTCGTGCCCAGCGCGACGTCAAGCTTCTCCAGGAGCGATTCCACGACCGACTGTTCGAACGAGGCGGCAAGGTCGGCGCGCTCCCTTGGACCGGCACCATCGCCCAGGTCTCGCAGGCGATACAGAAGGGCGGTTTTGAGTCCGCTGAAGCTGTACTCGAGCCCGGGCATCGAGGGGTGGGGCAAGGGTTGCCGCCCCGGATGCCCGGTCCTGGCCACGCGGTCGAGCGCGGGGCCGCCAGGATACCCCAGCCCCAGCATCCTGGCCGCCTTGTCGAAGGCCTCGCCTGCGGCGTCGTCCCGCGTGCGGCCGATGACCTCGAACCGGCCGTGTTCTGGCATCAGGACGAGGTCTGAGTGGGCGCCGCTCACGACGAGCCCCAACAAGGGCGGCTCGAGATCCTGGCGGGCGAGCATCGCTGCATAGATGTGGCCCCACAGGTGGTTCACGCCGGTGAGCGGGCGAGACCATGCGGCCGACAGGCCTTCGGCCACGCCAACTCCCACCAGCAGGCAGCCCGCGAGGCCCGGTCCGCGGGTTACGGCCAAGAGGTCGAGGTCGTCACGGCCGACCCCGGCGCGTTGAAAGCTCAGCTCAAGCAAGTGCGGGAGGCGTTCCAGGTGGTCGCGGGCGGCGAGCTCGGGCACCACGCCGCCGAACTCCGCATGGAGGTCGACCTGTGAGTGGATGACGTTGGAGAGAACTTGCCGGCCATCCGCGACCAACGCGACAGATGTCTCGTCGCAGCTGGTCTCGATCCCCAGGGTAAGCCCGCTGGTTACTGCTGGCCTTCCCGAGTAATGAGGTCGCGGCGCAGGCCGCGGACGTCGGAATCGATCCGTTCGAGGTTGGACTCGTACGCGCGGCGGAAGCGCGGCGAGTGGATCGAGTCCGACCACATCACAATCGCGTCCTCGCCGTTGTCGGTGTAGTAACCCTTGCGGCGCCCGATGACCTTGAAGCCGAACGCTTCGTACATCTTCATCGCGTTCTCGTTGGACGTCCGCACTTCGAGCGTGACCCACTTCGCGCCCATGTCATACGCCGCCTGCACCAGGCCAGCGAACAGAACGCGTCCTAAGCCTCGGTGCTGAAGGTCGTGGCGGACACCGATCGTAGTGACGTGCGCCTCGTCATACATGCGCCACATCCCGCCGTAGCCGACGATGGTCGGGTCGAAATCGGCACCCTCGAAACCTGCCGGCTTCTCGACCGCACCCTCCTGGCGAAGGACCAGGTAATGAGCGCTGGAACGCGAGGCGAGCTCGCGGTAGTAGGCATTCCGCGGCCACGGGGTGGAAAAGATCTCGCGCTCGATCTCCTGCACCGTGGCGATATCCGCCTCTCGCATGAGCTCGAGAGCCAGCTGCTGTCTTATCTGTACCATCACGTCCGCGTCCAACGGTTGCGCGCGAATGCGCTCCCCAAGGCCTGCATGTAATCGAGTCTGAGACTACCATAGGCGACTTCGGAAGCTGACTCGAGCAAGCGCGACGCCGCCTCGCCGAACGATCGCAGCTCGGCATCCGGCAGCAATACGGCCCCGGCGGAAATGAGCAAAGCCTCCGTCGCGGGGCGCAACCAACCCACCGCCGGCCGATCCCGCGGGAGCTCTGCCGCTTCAAGGAGCGAGGGCTCGGAGCCGGGCGACAGGCTGTACACGCGCCCGCGCCCGGCCTCGGCCACGGCCACGGCTGGACGATCGCTCCGCGCCGCCTGGATCTCGAGCGTTTTGAGCGTGACGATCGGGATCGACAAACCGATGGCGACGCCGAGACCGAACGAGACGCCGACCCTCAAGCCGGTGAAGGAGCCGGGCCCGGTCGCCACGGCAATCTTGGTGAGGGTCTGACCCGCTGTCATCGCGCGAAAGCGCGTTGGCAGATCGAAGGTGCGGCCAGATTCGTGCGTCTCTTCGGCGACGACTGTCCCATCCCGACGCACCAGCGCCAGCGCTGAGCGGGCCGATGACGTATCGATGACGAAAATCAACGCCGGAGGTCTCTGATCAGCCGCAGGTGTCGGCGATCACCCCCGAGATGCTCGATCGAGAGCAAGGCCGCCTCCGGTGCGTCCAGACGATCACCCCACTCGACCAAAACCGCCCCCTCGTCGAGAAGCTCATCCAGTCCCAGGTCGCTCAGGCCGGCCGCGTCCTCTAACCGGTACAGGTCGACGTGGGCAATCTGCACGCGCCCCGAATAAACGCGCACCAGCTGAAACGTTGGGCTGGCGACATGAGCAGAGGAGCCCATGCCACGTGTGAGTCCACGGACGAAGGTCGTTTTGCCCGCCCCGAGGTCGCCCTTGAGAAGAACCAGGTCGCCTTGCACCAGCCTCTCTCCAAATCGCTCGCCCGCCGCTTCGGTCTGTGCGGGAGAGGTCGTGACCAGGTCAAGCAAAGTGATCGAAGCCGCTCGCGTGCAACTGGAGCGGCCGCCCGTCGGCGCCGACGACTTTCACGGCAGGGTCCTCAGTCAACATTCCCAGTGGCACCAGACCTGCTCGCCGGATGAGATCTTCGGGTCCGACGCACACCAGCTCCGCCTCCTCCCCACTGGTAAGGCCGTCCTCCCAGCTCGCGCCGTCCACCAATGGGATCTCGCTCGCCCTCAGGACGCAGCCGGCATGCGACGCGGCGGCAAACTTCTCCATCTCTCTGAGCAGCCCATCAGAGATATCGCCACAACACAGGCCGGACTGGTTGAGCCGGCGACCCTCATCGATTCGCGGCACCAGGCGAAATGACTGGCGCGCCTTGAGTGCCAGTGCCGAGGCCCCCAATTTGCCGGTCACTGCCACGGCCCATCCCGGTTTGGCCTGGGACCGGGCGAGCGGCCTCGACACGGTGCGGCCGACCACTGTGATGGACAGCACCGCCGGTCCATCGATCGAGCTCATATCGCCGCCGACTATGAGCAAGCCCACGTCGTGGGCGAGCGCGCTCATCCCTTCGTACAGGCCGACGAAGTTCTCGACCTGCCAGGACTTTGGGACAGCGACTGACGTCAGGGCCCAGGCCGGGGTTGCGCCCTTGGCGGCGAGGTCGCCGAGCGCCAGCGCGAGGGCGCGCCAACCGGCATCCTCTGCGCTCATCCAGCCGAGGTCGAAATGCACTCCCTCCACGGCTATATCGCAGCTGGCGACCGTGTACGAGCCGTGATCGCTCCAGACCGCCGTGTCGTCCTCGCCGGCCGGGATCTCGAATCCCTGGGTGGCGAGGAAAGGCATGATCCGCTTGAGGAGCTCGAGCTCTCCAGTGCCGTCGACCTTCACGCTTCCAGCATGGCACGCAGCCGGCGAGTGGCTCCCTCCGGGTCAGGAGCCTCCCCCACCGCCCTCACGACGCAGGCCCGGCGCACGCCGGCGGCCGTGAGCTGCGCGAGGTTCGAAGCGTCGATGCCGCCGATCGCAAAGACCGGGACCGATGGCCCCACGGCGCGCAGGACGGCGGCGACACCGCTCGGGCCGATCACCGCCTTTTGGGGTTTGAGCGGTGTGGCGAAGGCGGGCCCGCAGCCGATGTAGTCGGCGCCTGACTCGATGGCAGCGAGCGCGACGTCAGGCGTGGAAGCCGAGGCACCGATCAGCAGGCGGTCGCCGGCGATGTTGCGAGCCGCCCCAACGCTGAGGTCCTCAGCCCCCAGGTGCACGCCGTCGGCTTCGCTGAGGAGTGCGAGGTCGACGTGGTCGTTGACCACGAACAGGGCGCCGGCCTCGCGGGTCAGCTCGCGCAGGCGGCGCGCCAGCGTCAGGAGGTCGCCCCGGCCCAGTTGCTTGTGGCGGAGTTGAAGGACGTCCACGCCACCTCGGATCGCGGCGGCCGCCGCTGCCACCAGGCGATCGGGGCCCTGGTCGGGGGTGATGACGTAAAGGCGGGAGGCGAGCAGGCGGTCCAGAAGCTGGTGTCGCGTGGCCCGGTAAATCTACCGAACAGCCCAGGTTGACCTGGCTAAGCGCTCTCCTGCACGTCTTCCGGGTCAGCGATCCTGATCGGGTTTCTGAGGCGCAGGACACGGTCCTGGACTTCGAACAGGACGTCCATCATCGGGACCACCCGGTAGCGGATCCTGAACGGGTCGGTCCGGACCTCCGCCGGCGCCGGCCTGGCCAGCACCAGCTCGATGAGCGCTCCAGCCCGCTCCCGAAGACGAGCCGGGACCCTGTCGATCCCTTGCAGGTTGAGCTCCTCCAGGGAAAACATGAGCTCGTCGATCGCCCTGATGATGGCGGTGAGCCGCTCGGTCTCGCTGCGCCGACTGCGGCGCTGTAGGTCGCTTTGCTCGATCTCGTGGTTGACGTCGGCGATTTGAGCCATGTGAGATCAGATGTTGGGAACATCCGCTTGCAAAACGCTTTCAGCCGACCCCGAGCTGGTTGAAACAAGTGGACAACCCTGTGGAAAAGGCTCTCCGGGGAGCCTAGAGCAAGATCTGGCGGAGCTTTTCCCGGAATGCTTCGGGGGCGGTGTCCTGGTCGCAGCAGACCTTGACCAGCCGCTTCAAGCTGGCTTGAAACTCATACTGGTCGGCGCAGGGAGGGCACCCCTCGAGGTGCAGCTTCAACTCCAAAACTTCGGTGTTGTTCAGCTCACGGTCGACGTAGCGGTCGAGCTTCTCCACACAGTCGTTGCAGTTCATTGCTGGGGCACCGGTCCGGCGCCGTTGCCGTGGACAATACCGGATTCGACGGCATAGTCGTAGAGGGATCTTTGAAGTTGCTGCCGGGCCCGGTGCAGGCGCGACATCACAGTGCCGATCGGCACGCCCAGGGTTTGCGCCGCGTCCTTGTAGGAGAAGCCTTCGACGTCGACCAGAAGCACCACCTCGCGGTGAAGCGGTGGGAGCTTCTCGACCGCTTCGACCACCTCGGAAGCGGCCAGCTTGTCGAGCACATCGGCCTCGGGCTTGGCGCCCTCATCCCGCAGCTTGTCGTAGAGCACGAACTCACCGACATCGTCGAGGCTCACGTCTTCTTTGCGGGATCCCTTGAAGCGATCCCAGAACAGGTTTCGCATGATCGCGAAAAGCCACGCCTTCATGTTCGTGCCGGGCTGGTAGCTGTGCTGGTAACGCAGCGCGCGTAGATACGCCTCCTGCACCAGGTCCTGTGCCTGGTCGGGGTCACGGGTCAGGCGCAGCGCGCCGCGGTACAACGTGTCCAAATGAGTCAGTGCCTCTTCCGCGAAGGCAGTGCGCGCCGGGCTTTCCGCCATTAGAAGTGCCAGTTTACGTACACCTGCCTTGCGCCATCTGGAATCGCAAGGCGGCGCTCGCTTATTCCGAGTATCGCCTCTCCACCCTCGGGCCGAGCGAGGTGAGCACCTCCCACGAGATCGATCCGGACCACTCCGCGACCTGCTCCGCCTTGATGTGATCGGCCTGGTCCTCTCCGATCACCGTCGCCGTGTCCCCCACCTGGACGCCGGGCACGTTGGAGGCATCGACGGTGATCGCATCCATGCTCACGACTCCGATCAGCGGCGCGCGGTGGCCGCGGATCAGCACATGGCCGCGATTGGATCGAGCACGGTGCACCCCGTCTGCATACCCGATCGCGATGGTGGCGACTGGGGTCCGGGCGGTGGCGCGCCACGTCGCGCCGTAGCCGACCGTGTCGCCCGGCACGACAGTCTTCAGATGGGTCACCACCGAGCGCAGGGCAAGGGCGGGCTTGGTCCCTGGCCACTCGCACCCGTAGAGCGCGATGCCAGTGCGAACCGCGTCCAACGCAAACGCAGGAAATCTGTGGGCGCCGGCCGAGTTGCAGGCGTGACGCAAACCTGGCTCGACCTCGAAGGTCTCGAGCGCGGCCGTGAATCGATCGAACTGCTTGCGCGTCATCGCCTCGTCCGAGTCCGCGGACGCAAAGTGCGTCCACGTGCCGGCCAGGCGAAGTGACGGCGCGTTATCGATGAACTTTGCAATCGCGGCCGCTTCGGCCGGGCGGCAGCCGTACCGCCCCATCCCGGTGTCGATCTTCAGATGAACGGGCACGACCTCATCCCGATCGCCCAGAGCTCTCGCCAAGTCGAGGCTGGAGACTCCGATGCTGAAGCCGCCGGCCGCGGCCGCGCCGGCCTGCCGCGGGGAGACGCCGCCCATCACCAGGATGCGCTCGGGTTTGACCAGGCCCGTGAGCTCGTCGGCTTCCTCCAGGGTGGCCACCGCAAGGCCCCAGCCGCCTCCGTTCAACGCGGCGTGGGCCACCCGCCAAGAGCCGTGGCCGTACCCATTCGCCTTGACGACCGCGAACAGCTTGGTGCCCTTGGGCAGGTGGGCCAATATCGTCGCCGCGTTCGTGCGCACCGCGTCGAGGTCGATCTCAGCCCAACGCAGGGCGGTGGTCAGAGTCCCCCCTGCCGCAGCACGTTCATCACGAGCGGGATTTCCAGGAGCAGGTCGCTGGCAAGAAGGCCGGAGTCTCCCAGGCGTTGCGACAGACGCCGGCCCGCGGCGGCGTGGATGTACACCCCGGTGACGGCGGCCTCGTAAGGGTTCGACCCCTGGGCGAGAAGGCCGCCGATGATTCCCGAGAGCACGTCGCCAGTGCCGCCGGTGGCCAGCGCGGGGACCTCATGAGGGTCCTCGCTGGTGCGCCCGTCGGGATGCGCGACGACAGTCCTCGCTCCTTTCAGGACCACAACGGCGCCCCACTCCTTGGCCGCCTTGCGAGCGGTGCCGACCCGATCCGCGGCTATCGCCTCGATGGTCTTGCCGGTGAGGCGCGCCATCTCACCGGGGTGGGGGGTCAGGACGCGATTCTTGCCGAGCTTCGCCTTGGAGCGAGGGGCATCCGCCAGCGCGTTCAGCGCGTCAGCGTCGACGACCAGCGGGCAGGCGACGTGCTGCACGAGGTCGAGCACCAGGCGCCAGGTGGAGCGGTCGCGGCCCAGCCCTGGTCCGACCACTCCAGCCCGGGCCGTGGTCAGCTGGCGCAGCACCGAGTCGTAAGCGGCGTGGCCGACTGCGCCCGGCGCGACCTCTGGCGTCGGGGTCGCCATGACCTCTGTGCACTTTGCCGCCAGGATCGGATAGATGGTCTCGGCCACCAAGAGCCTGACCAGGCCGGCGCCAGTGCGTGCTGCCGCGGTGGCCGACAGGTAGGCGGCGCCGGTGAAACCGAGGCTGCCGGCGAGCACGACCACGGTGCCGAACGTGCCCTTGTGGGCGTCACGAGGCCGGTTGGGAATGACTGTTGCTTCCGGGGCGGGCAGCAGGTTGTCCACGACGTCGGGCATCTCGAGGTGGGCAGTCGCCACCGCCAGGGCGCTGTGGTGGGTGATGCTCACCTCGACGTGGGCGCCGCGGTCATTACCCAGCAGGCGGACGCGGGGGGCGCCGCTCGCCCCGGGGAGGACCTCGATGCGGCGGCGTGGGAAGCAGATGCCGGTCCCGTCGAAGCACTTGATCACTGCTTCCTTGGCCGCCCAGCGGCCGGCGAAGCGCTCGGAGTTGCCGGCGCAGTAGGCGACCTCGGCGGGCGTGTAGACCTTCTTGAGGAAGCCGGGGCCGGAGCGCCTAATCGCCAGCGCGACTCGATCGACCGAGACGGCATCGACTCCGATGCGTTGCATGGCCCTATTGTCGCCTGACGTTCTGGCGTGCACGGGGGTCGGTCCGCCTCTGACTGATCTTTCCGCGTTGAAGGCGGACGCGCCCACCACCCCTCCCCCACCCCCTCGGAGCGGGGAGGGGAGTCCGCGACTCCCGTCCGGCCTTACTCGACGGTTACAGACTTCGCCAGGTTGCGAGGTTGGTCAACGTCTTGGCCCAGTTCCACCGCCACGTGGTAGGCGAACAGTTGCAGCATCACCGTATTCAGGATGGCTCCCGCTGCTTCCTCCACCGCCGGCAGCACGAACACGTCCGTCGCGACGCCATCCAGCGAGTGGTCGCCTTCCGTCACGAGCGCCAGGACCGGGGCGCCGCGCGCCACGATCTCATGAACGTTGCTGACCATTTTGTCTTTGGTCGCGCTGGTCGTGCATATGGCGATCACCGGGAAGTTCTCATCGAGCATCGCGATCGGGCCGTGCTTGAGCTCTCCGCCGGTGACGCCCTCCGCGTGGATGTAAGAGATCTCCTTCAGCTTGATGGCGCCCTCGAGCGCTATCGCATACCCAAGGCCCCGGCCCGTGTACATGAAGTTGCGGTATCGGCTGTACTTCTTGGCGATTAGCGCGATCTCCTTCTCGCGGGCGACGATCCCTTCCACATGGTCCGGGAGCGCGCGCAATGAGTCGACCAGCTCGAGCCGTCGCTCCAGTGACACGCGTCCGTGGACTGTCGCGATGCGCAAGGCAAGCAAGTAGAGGCTGACGAGGTGCGCGAGCAATGTCTTCGTCGACGCGACCCCGATCTCCGGGCCGGAATGGAGATAGATGGCGCCATCGGCGTCTCGTGCCGCCGAGCTGGCGACGACGTTGGTGACGGCGACAGTTTGTGCGCCGCGCTGCTTCGCCTGGTGCAGCCCGACCAACGTGTCGGCGGTCTCGCCCGATTGCGTGATCACCACCGCGAGCGAGCCGCCCTCGGAGAATGTTGGGCGGCGGTAGCGGAACTCTGAGGCGTCCATCGCCTTGGCGGGAATGCCGGCCCAATCTTCGATCACGTATTCGCCGGCCATGGCGGCGTGAAGCGACGTGCCCATGCCGAGCAGAAGAACCTCGCGATAGCGCTTCATCTCGTCGTCGGGGATGTCGAACTCGCGAAACGAGACGATGCCATCGTCGGTGAGCCTGCCTCGCATTGCATTTGCGACAGCCTCCGACGATTCGTGGATCTCTTTGAGCATGAAGTGCCGGTAGCCGCCCTTCTGCGCCTGGCTGATGTCCCAATCGACGTGGATCAGCTTGGGCTCAACGCTGACGCCATCGAGCGTCGAGACCTGGGCCCCTAGCGGTGTCACTGCAGCGACCTCGCCCTCGCCGAGGACCAGCACGCGCTTCGTGTAAGGGATGATCGCCGTGATGTCCGACGCGATGTAGTACTCGTTGTCCCCAAGTCCAACCACCAGGGGCGCGTTAAGCCTTGCACCGATCAGGAGCTCCGGGTCGTCGGTCGAGAACATCGCCAGCGCATAGGCGCCACGAATGCGCTTCAGGGCGGCACGCACTGCGCTCAGGAAGTCGCCCTTGTAGTTGGCCTCGATGAGGTGCGGCACGACCTCGGTGTCGGTGTCTGACGTGAACTCGTGGCCTGCCGCCTGCAGCTCGGCCTTCAGCTCGGCGAAGTTCTCGATGATCCCGTTGTGGACGACGAAGATGCGGTGGTGGCAATCGGTGTGCGGGTGGGCGTTGATGTAGGTCGGCTTGCCGTGGGTCGCCCAGCGGGTGTGGCCGATGCCCAGCTTGCCCGTCGGCATGTTGGCCCTGAGCTTGTCGATGAGCAGGTCCACCTTGGCCTCGGACTTCGTGATGCTCGTGTGGTTGGGCTTGCCGGCAGTCGGTTTCTCCAGCACGGCGACCCCCGCTGAGTCATAGCCGCGGTACTCGAGGCGCTTCAGGCTCTCCATCAGGATCGGAGTCGCCTCCTGGTCGCCGAGGTAGCCGATGATTCCACACATATCTACAGGACTCCTACCCGGGGTTGTTTCGACGCATTCCTTGAACGGGGCCGGCTGGGTTCAGGTTACAGAAGCGGCCTAAGGCGAAGGCGTCGGCGAGGGTGTGGGCGAGGGCGAGGGCTGGGTGGTCGGAATATGCGAGATCGTGTAGGTCACGCGGACCGGCTGCTGGGGCCCGGTGACGCCTGACGGATAAGGAATCGCCACACTGGCCGTGAAAGTCGAGGTGTGGCCGCTCAGGTCGGCGGCGGGCAGGGTCAGATACGTGACGTTGGCGAGGATGTCGATCCGACCGCTGACCACGACAAAAGTCGGGTTGAAGGAGACACCGCTCCAGAAGTAGCCGGCGGGCGGCTGGTGCGTCGGTGGCGCCACCGCGAACACCAGCTGCTTGGTAGTCGTGGAGGTCTTGGCCAGGACCACGACTCCTACCGAAGGCTGGTCCAACCCCGACTCTGGAACTGTTTTCGCAAAGGTCGTGGTGTCCAAAGGCGTGCCGCCCTGGACCAGGGTAACCGGCAGGTTGATGAAGTCGATTCTTTCGCTCCCTATCGATGCGTTGACATCCACATACGCCTTCAGGTTGGGCAGGCCGCGGCTGTCGGTCTCCCAGCTGACGGGGCCGTCGAAGTTCACGACACATGGCGTCGACGGGCACTCCGCCTGCGCCTTCGTCACCGTCCACCCGAAGGCCGCACTCGTGGGCCCAACTTGAACTGGGAGAGCGGCCGTGGCGCGACGATCGATGTCAAGAACAAACGGGATCGACGGCGTCTGAACTGTGATGTCCGAGGATACCGGCGCGACGATGAGGTTCGCTTTCACTGCCGGACCTGGGCTGACCTTCGACAGGTCGAAGCTGGCGGTCAGGCTGCTCGCGGTCACCGACTGGAGGGTGTCGGCCAGGCCGTTGACCCTGACCGCCATCTCCGTCGGTGCGTTGATGACGACCAGGTTGCTAGCCAGGTTTTTGTACTGGATCGGGCTGACCGTCAAGGTCTTGAAGGTGGGCGGGTTCTGCGCGAAAGCGACAGCTCCCAACATCAAAACGGAAAGCCCGATCGCGAGCAGCTTGAGACGCCAGCTCTCTGTGACCCAGCTCACTTTCGCCGCCCTAGGAAGCCGTTCCCGTTCGACATCGGCCCCGGAACCTTGACGCTGACGACGCGACGCAGGCTGTCGCCATCCAGATTCCGCAGGATCTTGCCTTCTTCTATCACCGATATGGCACCAGTCTCCTCAGAGACTACGAGCACGAGCGCGTCCGATGCCATCGACAGGCCGAGCGCGGCGCGATGTCGAGTGCCCAACCGCTCTCTCACCAGGCCCTCTTCGGGCAAGGGCAAGAGGCATCCGGCGGCGATGATCCGGTTGCCGCGCACGATGACGGCGCCGTCATGCAGCGGCGAGTTGGGATAGAAGATCGACTGGAGAAACTCGGCCGAGATCTCGCCGTTGATCTTCACACCGGTGGCCGCATAGTCCTCGAGGCCAACGTCCCGTTCGAAGGCGATGAGGGCCCCGATTTTGCGGGCGCTCAAGCGCTCGACCGCGCGGATCGACTCTGAGATGGCCTGGCTGTAGAGGCTCGTGCTGTAGGCGGAAAGCGGCCGGCCCAGCGTGCCGAGACGTCCGATCTGGTCCAGCGCCCGCCGGAGCTCGGGTTGGAACATGACGATGACACCGATCAGGATGAAGAAGCCGGCATTCTTGAAGAGCCAGCTGAGCAGGATCAGGTTCAGCTGGGTGGCCAGCACGCCCACCACTGCGAGACCCACGATGCCGACCAGGATCTGGGTGCCTTGCGTGCCCCGCAGCAGGCGCAGCAGCTGATACACGACAAACGCGACTACCGCGACGTCGATCACCTCGACCCAGCCGAGGTGGTGGACCACCTCGTTGAGCTGCCCCAGGAAATCCGAAATCGCCGTCACTGTGTGGCTCCGAAAAGCTGGGCCATCAGCGCCATCTGCGCGTACAGGCGGTTGGCCGCTTGCTGGAAGACGACCGACCGGGGGCCGTCGATGACATCGTCGGTCACCTCCTCACCCCGGTGGGCGGGAAGGCAGTGCATGAACACAGCGCCTGCTGCCTTGGCCATCAATGCGTCGTTGACCTGGTAGCGGGCGAATGTCTTGCGCCTCACCTCTCGCTCGCTTTCCTGTCCCATCGACGCCCACACGTCGGTGTAGATCGCCGTCGCGCCGGCCACGTCCGCGGCATCGCTGCTCAGGGTAATCCCGGATGCCGTCGTACCGGCCGAAAGGTGATCATCCATGACTTCGGACGGCGGCGCGTATCCAGGTGGGGTGATCAGCGTCAGGGAGAAGCCCATCAGCTCGGCGGCCTCGATTAGAGAAACCGCGATGTTGTTGCCATCGCCGATGTAGACGACTTTTTGCTGGGCTAGAGGGCCACAAACCTCTTCGATCGTCATGAGGTCGGCCAGAATCTGGCAGGGGTGAGAACGATTGGTCAATGCGTTGATCACGGGCTTCTCCGAAGCGGCGGCAAGCTCGAGCAGGTCGGCATGTAACCGCAAACGCGCCACCACCCCATCCACGTAACTGTCGAGCACCCGGGCGGCGTCGCCGACCGTCTCCCTGACGCCCAGCTGGACGTCCTGTTCGGTCAGGTTCGTCACCCTGCCGCCAAGGCGCCCTATCCCCACCTCGAACGAGACCCGGGTCCGGTGCGAGGGCTTTTGGAAAAGCAGCGCGATATGGCGCCCTTCGAGAGGCTTCCCGGTCCAGCGTCCGGCCTTGATCGCGTGCGCCAGCTCGAGCACTTCGCGGAGCTCCGCCGACTGGAGATCGGCGATGTCGAGGAAGTCGCGGCCGGCGAGGGCGCCCACAGAGCTGATCATGATGCCGCGCGCTAGAGGCGGGGTTCGATAAGCTCGCCGGCCATTACTTCTGAACCCGCAAGGTCGCGGATTGAGTCGAACTCGGGAAGGCGCTCCCGCAGCTTCGAGTGGTCGCGCAAGCGAAGCACGAGGTCGCGACAGGCGACTGGATGCAGGCCGAACTGCGCTGGCTTGAACCCGACCGAGGCCTCGTTGCGGAACTGGATCGTCAGCCGGTCTGTCAGTCGGAGGTTGGGCCAGGACCCGGGGTCGGCCAGGGTGATCGTCTCCATGCGGTTCCAGGCTGCGGTGATCTCATGACGTCCCTGGATGATCACGATCCTGTCCCTGAACAGGCCGAGCCTGCCGAGGGGCCAGGATCGAAGCTTCAGCGCCGCTGAGGCGGCCACCGCCAGCGCGGCGATCGATCCCGCAGCCAGAGCCACCGAGGCCACCCAACCGTCGGGCAGGCGCGTAGCGCCCGCGGCCAGAAGAGCGAAGAGCAGCGCGAAACTGAGTCCGGAGGCGCCCAGCGTCACTATCGGCCGGCGCGATCGCACGTAGATCATCGACGCCCCACCCTCGGTAGTTTAGGCGCCCCAGTGACACGCGACGCCCAGGGGCCGCATGATGTTTTGGACGCGTTTTCAATAATGGGTGGCAAGAGGGACTTGATATGGATGTAGTGACCCAGCGGGCGGACATCGACGCCGCTGTTTCGGGCAAAACGGTGTGCACCATCTTCGCGGAGGCGGCCAGGAAGTGGGCCGATCGCCCCGCCCTCCACTGGAAGCGAGACGGCGAATGGCACAGCCTCGATTGGAAGGGATACCGCGACGAAGTCGCGGCAATCACGATGGCGCTCAAGGGCCTGGGCTTTGGGCCGGGACAGTTCGGGCTGATCATGGCGCGCAACATTCCCGAGCACGTGATTGCCGACCTGGGGCTAGTTCATGCAGGCGGCGCGGCCATCAGCGTGTACAACACCTTGGCGCCCGAACAGGTCGAGTATGTCGCCAACCACTCCGAGGCGAGCGTAGCTTTCGTCGAGGACGCAGCGTTTCTCGAGAAGTTCCGTCAAATCCGACAGTCCACGCCCAAGCTGCGGCACCTCGTGCTCATCCGAGGCGAGGCGCCCGAAGGCGTGCTGTCGTGGGACTCGCTTATCGCCGAGGGGCGCGCGGCTTACGAACGCGACCCGTCTGCCTTCGAGGCGTCGGCCCGTGCAGTCGGCCCTGAGGATCCAGTCAGCCTGATCTACACGTCGGGGACGACGGGCCCCCCGAAAGGCGTGATGTACTCGCACAACAACGTGGTGTGGACGCTCGAGTCGGCGCGCCAGGGCATGCAGCTGCGCAGCGAGACCTCCGTCAGCTACTTGCCTCTCGCCCACGTCGCCGAGCGGTTCAACTCGCAATGGGGCGGCATCTACAACGGCCATGAGGTCTACATGTGCCCAGACGTCGCCGAGCTTCTGCCCTATCTGCTTGAAGCCAGGCCGACCGCGTTGGTTGGCGTGCCTCGTGTCTGGGAAAAGCTCATGGCCGGCATCAACGCGGGACTTGCGGCGGAGCCCGACCAAGCGAAGCGGCAGATGGCGCAAGGCGCACTCGCGGCTGCAATCCAGGCTTACCGACTGAAGCGGGACGGGCAACCGGTGCCGGAAGAGCTGTCTGCCGTAGTCGAACGCGCGCAGCCACTGTTCATGCTGCTCCGCTCCAAGATCGGCCTCGAGCGCTGCCAGATCGCGGTGACGAGCACGGCGCCATGTCGCCCGGAGGTGCATGAGTTCTATGCGGCGCTCGGCATGCCTCTGTTCGAGGTGTGGGGCATGAGCGAGCTCACGGGGCCGGCGACCGCGGTGCCCCGGAACGATCACCGCGCCCCATCAGTTGGGGTTCTGCTTCCCGGGGTCGAAGGGCGCCTTAGCGAGGACGGCGAGCTGCTGATCCGAGGCGGCAACGTGATGGTCGGGTATTACCGCGATCCGGTCAAGACAGCGGAGACGATCGACGCCGACGGTTGGGTGCACAGCGGCGACATCGCCGAGCTGGGCGCCGACGGCCATTACCGGATCGTCGACAGAAAGAAGGAGCTGATCATCACCTCGTCCGGCAAGAACATCTCACCGGCAAACCTCGAGGCGGTCGCCAAATCGAGCCCGATCATCGGGCAGGCCGTCGCCATCGGGGACGGCCACAGCTACATCACCGTGCTTGTCGTGCTGGACCCCCAGGTCGCCCCGATGTGGGCCAAGGCCCACGGAGTCACGTCTCCATCGTTGGCCGACATCGCCGAACACCCATCAACGATTGCTGAAGTCAGGCGCGCGCTCACCGTCGCCAACACGCACCTGTCGCGGATCGAACAGTTCAAGCGGTTCACGATCCTCCCCGACGAATGGTCGCCCGAGTCGGAGGAGTTGACGCCGACGCTGAAGCTGAAGCGGCGGGTGATCCACTCGAAGTACAAGGACCAGGTCGAGGCCATGTACGCCAATCCGCCCGGCGGCCATTCGGTCGACGCCGAGCCCAACGAGAGCGTGGCCCCGGCCTAGGCCCGCGACTTCTTCGCGGTTCGCGCTAACGCCGGCTTCGCAGTGAGCACGGCTTCGGTGAACAGCCTGGTCGCGAGCCGGCTCCTGGGCTTCCCGGTGCGAATGGCCAGCATGGCGAGGCGCTCCACGACGCGTGGCTCCACGCTGAGCCTGTACAGCTGCTTGACGACTGGCGTCGTGGCCTTCATCCGGACCTCCTGAATGTGTCGGGCGAGTCGCCTAGGATTCTCGAGGCCGCTCGGCGCACCGCCAACCCAGCCTGTTAACGCGAACTGGAGAGATCGCCAACCCGAATGGAAGTCACGGCAATGATCAATCGCAGCCGCCTATCTGAACTGCTCCAGCGCGAGCGAGCGGTTTACAAAGAACGCAATCCACGCTCTTTCGCCGCCTACACGGGAGCGCGCCACCTCTTCGGGCGCGTTCCGATGACGTGGATGAACAAAGCCGCCGGCGGCTTTCCTCTCTACGCCGCCAGAGCGTCGGGGGCTCGGGTCGAAGACATTGACGGCCATACGCTTATCGACTTCTGTCTTGGCGACACCGGCGCCATGGCGGGCCACTCGCCCAAGCCCATGGTCGATGCGGTGGTGGAGCAGATCGCGGGCAGGGGCGGCGTCACCACGATGATGCCGACCGCCGACGCGGATTGGGTCGGCAGCGAACTCACCCGACGTTTTGGCTTGCCCGTCTGGAGCTTCTCGCTGACGGCGACCGACGCCAACCGGTGGGCGATTAGGCTGGCTCGCGCTGTCACGGGGCGCCCAAAGATCCTGTTCAACAGCTACTGCTACCACGGCACAGTCGACGAATCGCTGATCGTCGTCGGGCCCGATGGCCACGCGGCGAGCCGCGAGGGCAACGTCGGCGCGCCGTGCGACGTCACCACGACGAGCAGGGTCGCCGAGTACAACGACCTCGAAGGGCTCGAACGCGAGCTGGCCCACGGCGACGTGGCGGCCGTGCTGATGGAGCCGGCGCTGACCAACATGGGGATCGTGCTGCCGCACGCCGGCTATCTCGCCGGCGTCAGGGCGCTGACGAAGAAGTACGGAACGCTGCTCATCAACGACGAGACCCACACGTTTTCGGCAGGACCAGGCGGCGCTACACGCGCCTGGACCCTGTCGCCTGACATATTGACCATCGGCAAGGCGATCGCGGGTGGAATTCCGGTTGGGGCCTACGGGATGTCCGACGAGCTGGCGCACCATCTCGCGAATCGAAACGACCTGGACATGGTCGACGTGGGAGGTGTCGGCGGCACCCTCGCCGGCAACCCGGTTTCCATTGCTGCGGCGCGTGCCACCCTGGAGCACGTTCTCACCGACAAAGCGTTCGAGACGATGATCTCGCTGAGCACGCGATTCGCCGCCGGTGTGCAGCAGGTGATCGACACCCACGAGCTCCGCTGGTCGGTGACCCAGCTCGGCGCGCGCACGGAGTACCGCTTCACCTCGCCGCCGCCCTCGAACGGAACCGAGTCACATGAGGCGACCGATGGCGAGCTCGAGGACTACCTACATGTTTACCTGGCGAACCGCGGAATCCTGATGACCCCGTTCCACAACATGGCGCTGATGTCGCCGGCGACAACCGCTGATGACGTCGACAGGCACCATGCGGTTTTCAGCCAGGCGGTCGGCGAGCTCGCGACTGATTCAATTGGCGAGCTTGGACCTTAGGGTGGTGATGTCCGCGGCCGCCACACCCGAAGCCTCGAGGTAACCCTCGACGCCTCCCCATCGCGTGTCAAGGTGTTTTAGCACCGCGACCATCCGCGCGGGCGGGCACCGCAGGTCTTCGCGCATCTCCTCCAGCTGCTGAGGCGGGGCGGCCGCCAACCATTCCTGGTATCGGGTCGCCATCTGGGCATCGGTCTCGGCATAGTCCGCTGCAATCGATTCGACCTCGACGCCCGCAAGCGCAAGGCTCATCGCCGCCACCATACCCGTCCTATCCTTGCCGGCGAAGCAATGAAACACCGCGCCGCCTTCGGTCCTTGCCAGGGTGGTGAAGATGCCGCGAAAAGCATCTGCGCGAAAGGCGAGCATCATCAAGTACCTATCAAACATGTCCGGCGCCTCGGCCAGCTTCCGCATGGTCACGTCATCAACCAGAGCAAGGTGCGAGTACGTTGGCGCGGGGCCGGCAAAGGGTTCCGGCGCTGCGAAGGGACTCGGCGAGGCTGCGACCTCAGACTCGCTTCTCAGGTCGATCACGTCGGTCACCCCGTACGCGACCATCGCCTCCTGGCCCGCGGCCGTGAGACTGAGCAGGTTGTCGGAGCGGATGAGCATGCCGATGCGCGTCCTACCGCCCGCCACTGGAAGCCCGCCGAGGTCGCGTGTGTTGCGGCAGTCGGGCCAATCCAGCCGCCGCGAGGGCACGACTAGCGCTTGGTGTACTGCGGAGCCTTGCGGGCCCTCTTCAAGCCGTACTTCTTGCGCTCTTTCATCCTCGGGTCACGGGTCAGCAGGCCTGCCTTCTTCAAGGCGGGACGGAAGTCCGGGTCGTACTTGATGAGCGCACGGGCGATGCCGTGCGAGATAGCGCCGGCCTGGCCGCTGGTGCCACCGCCGATCACCTTGACGCTGATGTCGAACTTGCGCTGTGTGCTCGTGACGCGAAGCGGCGCGAGCGCAGCCATCTCCAACACGCGGCGGCCGAGGTAGGCGAGCGTTTCCTTGTCGTTGATCAAGACGCGCCCCTCGCCAGGCTGGATGCGCACGCGGGCGACTGCGTTCTTGCGGCGGCCGGTTCCCCTGTGAAAGGCGTCAGCCAAGTTTGATGTCTCCCCTTGAGTCGAAGGTGATCGCCTTCGGCCTCTGGGCCTGGTGCCCATGCTCGGCCCCGGCGTAGATGCGTAGTCGGGTGAGCATGTCCGCGCCGAGCGTGTTGTGCTGAAGCATTCCCTTCACGGCGTTCATCAGCGGGAAGGTCGGGTCGATGTCCTGTGCCACCTGCATGCTGCGGGTGCGCAGGCCACCCGGGTAGCCGGTGTAGCGGGTGTAGTGCTTGCCGGTGAGCTTGGCGCCGCTGACCTTGGCCTTGGCCGCGTTGATGACGATAACGTGGTCCCCGGTGTTGAGGTGCGGCGTGAAGGTGGGCTTGTGTTTGCCCCGAAGGATCTTGGCCACGGACGACGCCAGGCGGCCGAGTACCTGGTCTGTGGCATCGACCACAAACCAATCACTTTTCAGATCCGCCGTTTTTGCCGTCCAGGTCTTCTGTTTGCTCATACGAGTCCTTCAGTAAATCACTTCCATCAATGTCAGGCCGCCTGCCGGCGCCGTTCGTGGCGCCAGTCGCCGATCTTTCGCCGCCAGCACCTCCCCCACCCATTCCGGCGGCTTGCGGCCTCGCCCCACCTCGGCCAGCGCTCCCGCGATGCTGCGCGCCAGGCTGCGGAGGAAGCCTTCCGCCACCAGCTCCAACTCGACGAATTCTCCCTTTCGCACCACTTTGGCGGAGCGCATCTCGCGCACCCTCCCATCAGGCGGCTCGGAGGCCGAGCAGTAGCTGCTCCAGTCGTGCTTGCCCACCAGTGCCTTTGCGGCCGCCGACATCGCGTCGACGTCAAGAGGGCCCGCGAGATGCCAGCAGCGGCCCCGCTGCAGAGCTGGCCTGGCCCTTCGGTCCAGATAGCGATACCGATAGCGCCGCCAGCGAGCGGAGTAGCGAGCGTGGAACCCGTCAGGCACGACCTCGGCGGTCACCACCGAAACGTCCTCCGGGAGCCTCGCATTCAGGGCTGCCACCAGCCGGATTGGCGCTATGCGCCCGTCCGTCTCGAAGCTGACCACCTGGCCCTCAGCGTGCGCTCCAGCGTCGGTCCGCCCCGCCGCGAAGACCTTGTGCTCGGCGCCCGTGAGCTCCCGCAGCGCCCGCTTCAGCTCGGCCTCGACGGTGCGGCCGTGAGCCTGCTGCTGCCAACCGGCAAAACCGCTTCCGTCGTACTCCAGCACGACTTTGATATTCACTTGTTAACTCTTCCCTCTCCCGTTTCGGGAAGAGGGGCGTTGGCTGGCACGCCCGTCAATCGACGAGTTCGATCACCACCATTGGGGCTGAGTCGCCCAGGCGCGGACCCTTTCTGATGATTCGTGTGTAGCCTCCTGGCCTTGCGGACATGCGGGGTAGGAGGTTTGAGAAAAGTCTTTCGACAACTTCGGGCTTGGAGACCTCTTCGCTCACCTTGCGGCGGGAGCTCAGATCGTCGCCCTTGGCCGTGGTGATAAGACGCTCCACCCAGCGGCGTAGCTCCTTGGCCTTGGCCTCAGTCGTCGTGATCCGGCCGCTTTCGAGCAGCGACGTGCACAGGTTGCGCATCAGCGCCTTGCGCGCATCAGTGTCTCGGTTGAAGCGACGACCGCTCTTTTGGTGTCGCATGGTTAGCCGCGGAGGACCGTGCCCATCTCCTCAGGCTTGATGAAACCCTTCTCGACGAGCTTTTCCTTAATCTCATCCAGAGACTTCCGGCCGAAGTTTCGGAGCGACAGCAGCTCTTCCTCTCTCTTCTGAAGAAGCTGGCCGACCGTCTGGATCTCGTTGGCCTTGAGGCAGTTGAATGCCCGCACCGACAGGTCGAGCTCTTCGATGGGCGTGTCCATCAGACGGTTCTGGCCGCCGGCGGCGCCCCTGTCCTTGGCCTCTTTCTCGGCGATCGAAGCCCCGAAGCGGACAAACAGCGCGAGATGCTGCGTGAACAGCGATGCGGCGTGGCTGACGGCCTCCTCGGGAGACATCGTGCCGTCGGTCCAGACCTCGATCAGGAGCCTGTCGTAGTCGGTTGACTGACCCACACGGGTCTTCTCAACAGTGAAGTTGGCCTTCTCGACCGGCGAGAAGATCGCGTCGATGGGGATGACGCCGATCGGCTGACCCTCGCGCTTATTGCGGTCCGCCGGTACGTAGCCCTTGCCGCGCTCGACATTGAGCTCCATGCGGAGGTGGCCCTTCGAAGCCAGCGTGCAGATGTAGAGGTCGGGGTTGACGATGTCCACATCGGAGTTCGCCTGGATGTTCGAGGCGTGAACCTCAGCCGGACCCTTGACGTCAAGCAGGAGGGTCACGGGGTCCTCGGTGTGGCTCTTGAGACAGAGCTTCTTGAGGTTGAGGATGACCTCGGTCACGTCTTCCTTCACGTGCGGGATGGCCGTGAACTCGTGAGCCACGCCATCGATCTGGATCGAGGTCACCGCGGCGCCCCACAGCGACGACAGCAGCACGCGTCGAAGCGTGTTGCCAAGCGTCGTCCCAAAACCAGGGTCGAGCGGCTCGATATCGAACTTCCCGTAGTTCGCGCTCGTCTCGAGCTTGCGAACCTGCGGGGTAACTGTCATCTGAGTGTCAATAGCCAATTAGGAAACTCCCTTTACCGTGAATAGAACTCAACGATCAACTGCTCTTCTACGCCCGACTCCATCTCATGGCGCTCCGGTCGGGCGAGAATCTTTCCGGACTTCTCCTCTGTGCTGAAGGACAGCCATCCGGGGACGGGGCGCACCTTGGAAGCTTCGAGCGCCACGTCGGTGACGCCGTTGGCCGGTTTGACCTTGAGCACATCGCCAGGCTTGAGCTGGTAGGACGGCACGTTCACCGTCTTGCCGTTCACCTCGAAATGGCGGTGCGAGACCAGCTGCCGCGCCTGCTTACGCGAAGCGCCAAGGCCGAGTCGATATATGACGTTGTCAAGGCGAAGCTCGAGGTGACGGAGCAGGTTGATGCCGGTCACGCCGGGTTCGCGCTCCGCGAGCTCGAAGTAATTGCGAAACTGCTTTTCCAGCAGCCCGTACGTGCGGCGAGCCTTCTGCTTGGCGCGGAGCTGGAGGCCGTAATCAGACGTCTTGCGCTTGCGTGCCTGACCGTGCATGCCAGGCGCGAAAGCGCGGCGCTCGATGGCGCACTTCGGCGTGTAGCAGCGCTCGCCCTTGAGGTAGAGCTTGGCGCCCTCGCGCCGGCAAAAGCGGCAAACGGGGCCGCTGTAGTTCGCCATCAGACACGCCTCCGCTTGGGCGGGCGGCAGCCGTTGTGCGGGATCGGTGTCACGTCGGTGATGGCGCTGACCTCCAAACCTGTTGCCTGCAATGAGCGGATCGCCGCCTCGCGACCCGCGCCGGGTCCGCGCACAAACACCTCGATCGATCGCATACCGTGCTCCAGCGCCTTCTTGGCGGTGGCCTCGGCTGTGACCTGGGCTGCGTATGGCGTTGACTTACGGCTGCCCTTGAAGCCCTGGGCTCCAGCCGAACCCCAGGAGATCACGTTCCCGTCAATGTCGGTGATCGAGATGATCGTGTTGTTGAACGTGCTCTGGACATGGGCCTGGCCGGCGACCACGTTCTTCCGCTCGCGGCGCCGTGTGCGAACGACTTTCTTTGTCTTAGCCACTATTTGCCTGCTTTCACCTTCTTCTTACCGGCGACTGCGCGCTTCGGACCGCGGCGGCCACGTGCGTTCGTGCGGGTACGCTGGCCGCGAACCGGCAGGCCCCGGCGATGGCGGCCCCCACGATAAGAGCCGATCTCGGTCATGCGCTTGATGTTCATGGCCACCTCGCGCCGTAGGTCGCCCTCGATGAGGACCTCTTTTGCGGTGGCCATGCGGTCGATGATCTGGCGAAGCCGGCCAACCTCCTCCTCGCTGAGGTCCTTGACCCGCGTCTCGGGGCTGATGTTGGCCATCTTCACGAGCTTGTCGGCGGTGGTACGTCCGATCCCGTGGATGTACATGAGAGAGATCACCACCCGCTTCTGCGGGGGTATGTCGATGCCGGCAATACGCGCCATTAGCTCAACTCCTCCATTAGCCCTGTCTTTGCTTGTGCTTGGGCGTCTTGGAGCAGATCACGCGGACCACCCCGTTGCGCCGGATCACCTTGCAGCTCGAGCACATCTTCTTGACGGACGGACGTACCTTCATCTCCAAATCTCTCGAATTCGCCCGCGTGATCGATCGCTTTCAGCAAGCTCGACTCCCACCTTGTCTCCAACCAGCAGCCGGGTGAAGTGGGTGCCTGCACGATCGGCGACGTGAGCCAGGACCTTGGCCCCGTTCTCGAGCTCAACCCGGTAAACGCCGTTGGGAAGAGGCTCGACCACGACCCCCTTCACGAGCGGGGGGCGCTGGGGCACGAACGATGATTGTACGTCAAGTTCGTATTCGAGGTCAGGCTGGGCTGAGGCGCCGGGATAGCGCTGGCAGGGCTGTGAGAATCAAAGGCCCCTTGTCGGTGATCGCCACCGTGTGCTCGAAATAGGCCGAGAGACCCCCGTCGACGGTGCAGATGGTCCAGCCGTCAGGCTTCATGTAGACCTCGTGGGAGCCCGCGTTGACCATGGGCTCGATCGCCAGGGTCATCCCGGCCTTGAGCCTCGGTGGCGTCCCTGGGGTGCCGAAGTTGGGCACCTGGGGGTCCTCGTGCATCTGCCGCCCGATCCCGTGCCCCACGAACTGGCGGATTACTGAAAAGCCGCTGGCCTCCACGTGCTTTTGGATCGCCGACGAGATATCGCCCAGCCAGCCGCCCGGACGGGCCTTCTGGATGCCGACGTACAGAGCCTCCTCGGTGACCTTCAGCAGTTTCTTGGCCTCCGGGGTGATGCTGCCAACCCCAACCGTGATCCCGACATCAGCCCAGAAGCCTTCGAGCACCAGCCCGAGATCCAGGCTCACGAGATCGCCAGCGGCCACCTTGCGGTTGCCCGGAATGCCGTGAACGGCTTCGTCGTTGATCGAAACGCAGATCGAACGCGGATAGCCGTGGTAACCGAGGAAGCCTGGGGTCGCCCCGCCGTCGCGGATCAGCCGCTCGGCGATGCGGTCGAGCTCGATGGTCTTCACGCCCGGGACGCAGGCCGCACGAAGCGGGGGCAGCACGGAGGCGAGCAGGGTGCCTGCTCGAGCCATGAGGTCGATCTCGTGGGCGGTCTTGAGGTTGATCATGTCCTTGATACCTGGCCATTCTGTCCAATCGCGGTCAGAACCTGGCTGCTTATCTCATCAATGCTGCCCCGGCCGTCGATCTCCGAAACCAGGTCCTCGGACCGGTAGTGGTCCAGGACCGGGATCGTCTTGCGGAGATAGATCTCGATTCTCGGCTGCACCGCTTCCTTCTTGTCGTCCTCGCGCTGGACCAAGGTTGTGCCGTCGGCCGAGCACTGCTCGGTGCCTGGCGGGTAGGTGCGCTGGCACTCCGGGCACACCAGGCGGCCGGACAGCCGGCGCAGCAGCTCTTCGAGGTCGACCTTCAGGTAAAGCACCCTGTCGAATCGCCTGCCCAGCTCGTTCATCAGGATGTCGAGCGCCTCGGCCTGTGGGATCGTGCGGGGGAAGCCGTCCAGGATGAATCCCTTGGCGCAGTCCGGATGTCGCAGTCGATCGCGGATCATATCGATCATGATGCCGTCGGGCACGTAGCCGCCCGCCGCCAGCAACGGCTGGGCCTGGCGCCCCAGCTCGGAGCCTCGTGCGATCTCGGCCCTGAGCATGTCGCCGGTGGCGATGTGCGGGATGCCGAACTTCGATCGCAGCATGTTCGCCTGCGTTCCTTTCCCGCTACCCGGGGCTCCATAGAGGAGCAGGTTCATGTGATGAAGCCGCGATACTGGCGCATCACCAGTTGCGTCTGCAGCTGTTTCATCGTGTCCAACGCGACACCGACCACGATCAGGATGGCCGTCCCTCCGAGGTACATCTGCTGATGGGGAATGCCGGATATCCCGGCGGTGATGATCGGAAGGATGACGGTGATGAAACCAAGGAAGCACGCGCCTGCGAACGTCACGCGGTTCATCACCGACGCCAGGTATTCCGCGGTCGGACGTCCCGGGCGGATTCCCGGGATGAAGCTTGAATAACGTTTAAGGTTGTCCGCCACGTCGTTCACCTCGAACGTGATCGCCGTGTAGAAATAGGTGAACCCGAACGTCAGCGCGAAATAGAGCACGTTATACGTGATGGCCATCGGAATATTGGCGGTGTCAGGCGTGAAGTTGCCTTGGATCCAGACCGCCGCCTGGTTGTACCAGGTGCCGGTCGGGGCACCGGTGAAGTAGTTGGCGACGATGGTCGGCAGGAACATCACGGAGATCGCAAAGATGATCGGAATGACGCCGGCGTGGTTGACGCGAAGGGGCAGGAAGCTCGCTCTGCTCTGCACCTGCTTCAAGCCGACGGTGCGCTGCGCGGATTGAATGGGAATCTTCCTCACCGCCTGCTGCACCTCGATGATCACCGCGGTCATAACGAGTGCGATCAGGCCGAAGATGATGAAAGGGACGTAGTCGGCAAGTCCGCCGCCCGTCCCGCGCGCGCTGAACACCGCGGCGATACCCTGCGGGCCGCGCCCGATGATGCCGGCGAAGATGATCAGCGATACACCGTTGCCGATGCCGTACTCGGTGATGAGTTCGCCGAACCACATCAGCATCACGGTGCCGGCGGTGAGGACCAGCACGATCTGCAAGCGCTGGAACCAGTCGAGGGTGCCAAGGATTGCAGGGCTGGTGTTCTGGAACAGCACGGTGAACCCATAGGCCTGGCCGGCTCCGAGCGCGACGGTGAGGTAGCGGCTCCAGCGTGTGATGCGTCGCCGCCCGGCTTCGCCTTCCTTGGAGATCTCCTTGATGCGTTCGGAGATCACCGTCATCAGCTGCATGATGATCGTGGCGTTGATGTATGGGTTCATGCCCATGGCGACCACGCTGAAGCGCGAAAGGCCGCCGCCTGAGAACAGGTCCAGCAGGCCCAGCAGGGCCTGGCCTGAGAACAGCTGCTGCAGCGCGGTCTGGCTCGCGCCCGGGACGGCAATGTTGGCGAAGAGCCTGAATACGACGAGGATGCCGCCGGTGAACAGGAGCTTGTTGCGAAGCTCAGGTAGGCGGATCGCGTTGACCAGGGCCTCTAGGAGATTCATCTAGGCAGCCGAACTTTACTCGTCTGGGGGAGCGGCCTCCCCGGGCTCGTCCTTAACGGCGGCAGGCTTCCCGGCTGCGCGCGGCGCGGGCGCGGGTTTCTCGGCTGCGGGCTCCGCCTCTTCCGGCGGCGGGACTCTCTTGGCGGTTTTGGCCGCGGTGCGCCGCGGTCCGATCTTCCGCGGCTCGCCCAGGACCTTGACGCTTCCGCCACGCGCCTCGATCGCCTCGCGCGCGCTGAGGCTGAACGAGTGGGCTTCGACGACGAGCTTGCGCTTCAAATCGCCGGTCCCCAGGATCTTGATCTCCTCGCCAGGACGAGCCAGGCCGGCCTCGGCAAGCGTTGCGGCATCGACCGTCGTCCCGTCCGGGAATCGGCTCAACTTGGAGAGGTTGACCACCGCATAGATCTTGTGGAACGGATTCTTGAAACCGGGCAGCTTGGGGAGGCGCTGCGAGAGTGGCATCTGCCCACCCTCGAAGCCAAGGCGGAAGCCTTCGCTGCGCGCGTTCTGGCCTTTCTGGCCTCGACCCGAAGTCTTGCCGCGGCCAGATCCGGTGCCGCGGCCGATCCGCCGCGACTTGCGGTGCGCGCCGGCGGCGGGCCGAAGGTCGTGCAGCTCCATCAGTTCCCCCTCTGATGCTTCTTGTTCGAGCGCGACCGCCAAATCTTGTAGCGGCTCCGGTCGGGCCGCAGGTACGGCTCGCCTTCGACCGCGACCAGGAAGTCGACAGCCTTCAGCATGCCCCTCACCGCTGGGTTGTCGGGCAGGTCACGCGTTTGGTTCATGCGCCGAAAGCCCAGCGACACGATGGTGGCCTTGACTGACGGGATCGCCCCAATCGAGCTCTTGCGAAGAGTGGCCCTCAGCATCTTGCCGTCAGCCTTCTCAGTCTTCCCCGCCTTGGTGGCCGGCTTGGTCGTTTTCGTGGCGGCCACTATTTGGTTGCCCCGTTGGTGGTCTCGGCCGCGCCGTTGGGGGCACCGAGCTCAGCCTTGCCTTCCGCCTTGCGGTAGACGTTGGCGAGGCGGCGGCCGACGATTTGCTCCACCTCTTTGCCGCGCAGCTCGGCGACCTGTTGCACGGTTCGCAGCTGCTGGAGCGCAGCCAGCGTGGCGCGCACCGTGTTGATCGGGTTGTTCGTGCCGTGCGACTTGGTGAGGATGTCCTTGATCCCTGCGGTCTCGATGACTGCGCGCATCGCACCGCCGGAGATGACTCCGGTGCCCGGCGCAGCGGGCTTGAGCATGATCCTTGCCGATCCGAGCTTGAGCCGAACCTCGTGCGGGATGGTCGTGCCGACCATCGGGACGGTGATCATGTTGCGCTTGGCAACCTCCATCCCCTTGCGGATGGCCTCGGTAACCTCTCGTGCCTTGCCGATGCCTGCGCCGACCCGCCCATTCATGTCGCCGACCACGATCAGCGCGCTGAACGAGAACTTGCGGCCGCCCTTGACGACCTTGGCGACGCGGTTGACGCGGACGACGCGATCGGCAAGCTCTGAACGCTCACCGCTCGAATGTGGATAACGAGAGCCCATTGACTAAAACTCCAGTCCGGCTTCGCGCGCGGCGTCTGCCAGAGCCTTGATTCTGCCGTGGTAGAGAAAGCCGCCCCGATCGAAGACGACGTTGCTGACACCGGCCGCCTTGGCCTTGGCCGCGATGGCCTTCCCCACTGCGGTCGCCTCGGCCATGCCATTGCCCTTGGACTTCAGGCCGACGGTCGAGGCGGCGGCCAGAGTGCGGCTGCCGTCGTCGTCGATGAGCTGCGCGTAGACGTGATTCAGGCTGCGGAAGACCGCTAATCGTGGGCGCTCCTTCGTGCCGCTCACGTGAATACGCACGCGCTTGTGGCGCTTCAACCGGTTGACCTTGCGGTCCGTTTGCTTGATCATCCGGCCGCCTTGGCCCCCTTGCCGGCCTTGCCGGCCTTGCGCCGGATCTTCTCGCCGCGGTACATCACGCCTTTTCCCTTGTACGGTTCGGGCGGCCGCATCCCGCGAATATTGGCGGCCACCTGGCCCACGTCCTCGATCGAGATCCCGTTCACCGAGAACTTGGTCGGGTCTTGGACTTCGATCGACACGCCGGGGGGTGGCTTGTACTTGATCGGGTGCGAGTAGCCGAGGCTGAGGACCACCTCATCGCCCTGCTTGGCGACGCGGTACCCGACGCCGACCAGCTCGAGGTGCTTGGTGAAACCTGTGTTCACGCCCGTGACCATGTTGGCGACGAGGCTGCGGACCAGCCCATGCAGGGCGCGATGCTTGTAGCCGTCGGAAGGCCGCTCGAAGACGAGCTGGCCGTCGGTCTGCTTGACCGTGATGTCGGCCGGCAGGGTGCGCTCGAGCTTGCCCTTCGGCCCTTCGACCACGACGTGGCCTGGCTGCAAGGTGACCTTCACCGTGCCCGGCACATCGATCGGCAGCTTTCCAATCCGCGACAAGTTCTCTCTTTATCTCCTACCAGATGTACGCGAGCACTTCGCCGCCCAATCCCTGGCGCAACGCCTGGCGTCCACTCATGACGCCTTCGGCTGTGCTGAGGATGGCGATTCCGAGCCCTCCGAGGACCCTGGGGATCTCCGTCTTGCGCGCGTAAACGCGGAGGCCTGGACGGCTGATCCTCTTCACCCCGGAGATCACGCGCTCGCGATCGGGTCGGGACTTGAAGATGATACGCATCGTCTGGGATGCCCCGTCAGCCTCGACCTCGAAGCCTGCGATGTAGCCCTCGTCCTTGAGCACGCGGGCGATCTCGAGCTTGAGCTTGGAGGCCGGCACCTTGACCTCGGCGTGCTTCGCGCTGTTGGCGTTGCGGACGCGCGTCAGCATGTCGGCGATGGGGTCGCTGATGACCCCGATCGGGGCTCTCTTGACGGGCTTCGCGACTGCGGTAGCCATCACCAGCTCGACTTCGTGATGCCTGGGATGCGACCCTCGGCGGCTAGGTTACGAAAGCAGATTCGGCACATGCCGAACTTGCGAAGGAAAGCGCGCGGGCGCCCGCACAGGCGACACCGGTTATGGAACCTGACCTTGTACTTGGGGTGCACGAGGTCTCTCTTCCAGCGCTCGAGCGAAGATTTCTTAGCCAAACCCTTACCTCTTCCTAAATGGCATTCCGAGCCGCGTCAACAGGCTGCGGGCCTCGTCATCGGTGCGGGCTGTGGTCACGATCGACACTTCCAGCCCGCGGAGTTTGTCGATCTTGTCGTAGTCGATCTCGGGAAAGACGACCTGCTCGCGCAGGCCCAGCGAGTAGTTGCCGCGGCCGTCGAAGCCTTCCGGGTTCACACCGCGGAAGTCGCGAATGCGCGGCAGCGCGACATTGAGGAGCTTGTCGAGGAAGTACCACATGCGGCGCCCGCGCAGGGTGGCCTTGATCCCGACCGTCTGGCCTGCGCGAAGCTTGAACGCAGCCACCGATTTGCGCGCCTTGATGAGCGCGGGCTTCTGCCCGGTGATCGTGACGACGTCGCCGACCGCTGCATCGAGGGCTTTGTCGTTGTCTTTCGCCTCGCCGATGCCGATGTTGACCACGACCTTGGCGACGCGCGGCACCTCCATCGTGTTCGCGTAGTCGAACTCCTTGGTCATCTGAGGGACTACCGAGTCGCGGTACGCCTTCAGCAATCGCGGCGGCCCTTCGGCACGAGTCGAGGGACCTTGCGAAACCGCAGGCCTCGCGTCGGCCTTCTTCTGTTGTGGCTTCTGGGTGCGAACCTTGGTCTTGCTCACTGCGCCTCCGTCTTGCGAACGCGCTCGTACGCCTCGCCGCAATGACGGCAAACCAGCGCGCGAGCGCCTGACTCGAGCACGATGTGCTTGGTCCGGGTTGGCCTCGAGCACGAGGGGCACAAGAGCATTACGTTGGAATAGTCGAGCGGCGCCTCGAAGTCGACGACGCCACCCTGTGCAACGTTGACGCCGCCCCGAGACTGGCCGGCCTTGGTGTGGCGCTTCAGGATGTTGACGCCCTTGACCACGATCTTGTGCTTGTCCGGCAGGGTGCGAAGAACCTCGCCGTGCTTGCCCCTGTCCTTGCCGGCGACGACGATCACGGGATCGCCAGGGGCGAGATCGAGCCAGCGACGCTTGGGTTGAACCTTGTTACGCAGCATGATTGGCTAGAGAACCTCCGGTGCGAGGCTGATGATCTTCATGAAGTTGCGCTCGCGAAGTTCGCGGGCAACTGGTCCGAAGATGCGAGTGCCTCGTGGGTTGTTGGCTTGTGCGAGCAGCACCGCGGCGTTCTCGTCAAAGCGGATGAGCGAGCCGTCGGGGCGGCGGTATTCCTTGGTGACGCGCACGACCACGGCCTTCACGACCTCGCCCTTTTTCACCTGGCCGCCCGGCTGTGCCGACTTGACGGTGGCGGTGATGATGTCGCCCACCGAGGCGTACTTGCGATAGTGGCCTCCAGCGACGCGGATGCACAGGAGCTCCTTGGCTCCCGAGTTGTCCGCGACCTTGAGACGTGTCTCTTGCTGGATCACTCTGTTACTTAGCCTTCTCGACGATCTCAAGTACGCGCCAGCGTTTCTCCTTGGAGATGGCGCGGGTTTCGGTGATGCGAACCAGGTCGCCGATGCCACACTCGTTCTTCTCGTCGTGGACCTTGAACTTGGTGCGCTGCCGAACTGTCTTCTTGTAGAGCCGGTGCGCTTTGGACGTGCCGATCTGGACGATGACCGTCTTGTCCATCTTGTCCGAGATCACGGTGCCCAGCCGGACTTTCCGCTGGCCGCGCTCGGGGGCCTCGACGTTGGTCGGAGCCTGGGTCGGGGTCAAGGTGCTCATGAGCCCTTCTCCGCTTTGGCCTTCCTGGCCTTGGCCGCGCGCTTCGGCTTGGCGTCCTCGGCGGGTTCTGCAGCCACCTTCGCGGCAACCTTCTTCGCCTTGGGCTCGGGCGCGCCGACTGCAATCGCCTCGGGCGCGACCTGGGCGACGATGCCGAAGGCGCGCTCCTGGAGCACGGTCATGATGCGTGCCATATCGTGACGGACCTTGGAGATCTGGCTCGAGTTCTCGAGCTGGCCAACCGCGTGCTTGAACCGAAGCTCGTAAAGCTCCCTGCGCGCTGCCTTGAGCTTGCCGCCAAGCTCGTCGACCTCCAGGACTCTCAACTCGTCGACCTTCATCGGCCGGCTCCCGCTGCGGCCGAGTCCACGCTCACAAAGCGGGTCTTGATCGGCAGCTTCGAGGCGGCCAGCTTCATCGCCTCCTTGGCGATCTCCGGCGTCACGCCGCCCATCTCAAACAGGACACGGCCCGGCTTGACCACGGCCACCCAGCCTTCAGGGTTGCCCTTGCCCGAGCCCATTCGGGTCTCGGCCGGCTTCTTCGTGATCGACTTGTCAGGAAAGACGCGGATCCAGATCTGACCGCCGCGCTTGACGTGGCGGGTCATGGCCCGGCGGGCCGCTTCGATCTGGCGGTTGCTCATCCAGCACGCTTCCATCGCCTGCAGGCCGAAGTCGCCGAACGCGACGGTGGCGCCGCGGGTGGCGATGCCCTTGCGGCGGCCGCGGTGCATCTTGCGGTACTTGACGCGCTTGGGCATCAACATCAGCTCTTGTCCTTTGTCGTCTTCTTGGCTGGGGCTTTGGCCTTGGGTGCGGCCTTCGTCTCGGCTTTGCCCTTCGCAGCCGTTGCCGTCTTCGCAGGAGCCTTGGCGGCGGTCGTGGCTTTGGCCGCGGGCTGGGTGGCGCCTTCCGCCTTCGCCCTGGGCGCCCGCGCCTTCGGCGGGGCGGCAGCTGCTTCGACGGCAGGCTTTGCAGTTGCCGGCCTGGTCGCTCGCTTCGGCGCGGCCGTCGTCTCGATCGCCGGCGTCTTCGCCGTTTCGAGCAGCGTCGTGTCGATCTTCTCGGGGACCAGCTGGTCGGCGATCGCCTCCAGGATCTCCGGCTGCGGCGCAATCTGGTCGGCGATCGGAGCACCGTCGGCGGTGACCGGCAGCTTCTTCAACGGCACGGCCAGGTCCTTGTAGATCCAGCATTTGACGCCGATCGCGCCGAATGTGGTGCTCGCGGTGGCGCGGCCGAAGTCGATGTTCGCGCGCAGCGTGTGCAGGGGCACGCGGCCCTCGCGGTCCCATTCGCGGCGAGCCATCTCGGCGCCACGGAGGCGGCCACCGCAGTAGATGCGCACGCCTTTGGCGCCCGCACGCATCGTCCTGAGGATTGCCTGCTTCATGGCGCGCTTGTAGCTGATGCGGCGCTCGATCTGGGAGGCGATGTTCTCCGCGACAAGCTGAGCGTCGAGCTCAGGTTGCTTGATCTCCTGGATCGAGATACGCACCCGGTTGCCGAAGCGCTTCTCGAGATCCTCGCGGAGCTGGTCGACCGACGCGCCGCCCTTGCCGATCACGATGCCGGGTTTGGCGGTGTGGATGGTCACGGTCAGCTGGGCGTTGGAGGAGCGCTCGGTCTCGATCTTGGCGATGCCCGCGTTGCGCAGGCGCGCCAGGATCACCCGGCGCATCTCCAGGTCCTCGTGCAGCATCTTGGTGTAGTCCTTGGGGTTGGCGAACCAGTTCGCCTCCCACGGCCTGAAGACTCCCAGCCGAAACGCGTTTGGATGGACTTTATGACCCAACTACTTATTTCCTTCGGCGCGGTCTTCGACGACCGCGGTGATGTGGCAGGTGCGGTGGAAGAACTCGTGCGCCATGCTCCGGCTGACCGGCCGGCGGCGCTTGAACGTGGGGCCCTCGTCGATGAAGACCTGCTTGAGCACCAGGTCGTCGCGGTTCAGGTTGAAGTTGTGCTCCGCGTTGGCCGCCGCCGACTTGATCGCCTTGGCGACGTCGCGCGCGGCGTGCTTGGGCGAGAACTCGAGCTGCGCGAGGGCGTCCGACACCTTCATGCCCTTCACGGAGTCGGCCACGAGCCTCGCCTTGCGTGGCGCGCGCCGGACAAACCTCTGCACTGCTGAAACTTCCATCGTTGCCACTTATCTCTATTTGAGCGCCGTGGATTTTTCGGTGTGGGTGCCGTGGCCGCGGAAGTGACGCGTGGGCGCGAACTCGCCCAGCCGGTGGCCGACCATGTTCTCGCTGATGAACACGGGCACATGCTTGCGCCCGTCGTGCACTGCGATCGTGTGCCCGACCATGTCCGGATAGATCACCGACGCGCGCGCCCAGGTGCGGATCACCTTCTTGTCTTTGGACGCGTTCATACGATCAACCTTCTCCTTAAGCGGAGCGCTGATGAACGGTCCCTTCTTCAGTGAGCGCGACATCTATTTCTTTCGACCCTTCTTTTCCCGGCGACGGATGATGAGCTTGTCGGAGGCCTTCTTCGGCTTGCGCGTGCGATAGCCGAGGGCAGGCTTGCCCCAAGGAGTCTTCGGGTTGCCACCCGGCCCGGTCTTGCCCTCGCCACCACCATGAGGATGGTCGCGGGGGTTCATCGTCGAACCGCGGACTGTCGGCCTGACCCCCAGCCACCGGCTGCGGCCGGCCTTGCCGCCTGACTCGTTCTCGTGCTCGATGTTACCGACTTGTCCGATCGTGGCCTGGCACCGCACGTGGATGCGCCGCAGCTCTCCTGACGGCATGCGCACCACTGCGTAGTCGCCCTCCTTGGCCAGGAGCTGCGCGGAGGCGCCGGCGGAGCGGACGAGCTGGCCTCCACGACCGAGCGTGAGCTCGATATTGTGGATGGTCGAACCAACAGGGATGCCGGCGAGCGGGATCGCGTTGCCGATACGAACCGGCGCGTCCGGCCCACTCTCGATCGGGTCGCCAACCTTGAGACCAAGCGGCGCGAGGATGTAGCGCTTCTCGCCGTCCTTGTAGTGAATGAGGGCGATACGGGCGCTGCGATTGGGGTCGTACTCGATGGTCGCGACGCGACCTTCGACGCCGTGCTTGTCGCGCTTGAAGTCGATCTTCCGGTAGAGCTTGCGGTAGCCGCCGCCCTGGTGACGTGTCGTGATACGGCCCTGGTTGTTGCGGCCCGCGTGCGACGGAATCGACTCGATGAGCGTCTTCTCCGGCTCGTCGGTGGTGATCTCGTCGAAGCCGGAGATCGTCATGAAGCGACGGCCTGGGCTGGTCGGCTTGAACTTGCGAAGTGGCATCTCTATACGCTCCCGAAGAGGCCTTCGATCTTTTGGCCTGGGCCCAGCGTCACGATCGCCTTTTTCCAATCGGCCGTGTGACCGATGGATCCGATGCGGCGCATGCTGCGGCGCTTCTTGCCTCGCATAGCCACCGTGTTGACATCCCTGACCTTGATGCCCTGGGTCTGGTACTGCTCCTCCAGCGCTTTCTTGATCTCGGTCTTGGAGGCCTGCGCGGAGACGCGGAAGGTGTATCGGCCCTGCGTGTAGAGCTGATAGGTACGCTCGGTGATGACCGGGCCGATCACGATCTCTGAGGCTGCCCTCGTCGTCACTTCGCCACCTCATCTTCGTCGTGGTCGCCGGCCGAATGCCCGTGCGCCTTGGACCGCGAGCGGGACTCTGGGCGCCCGAAGTTATCCTCGAGCAGCTCCAGGCAATCCTTCGCCAGCAGGAGGTACGTGTGGGTGAAGAGGTCGCGGATGTTCAAGTTACGGGCGAGGATGATCTTGGAGCCCTTGAGGTTCTCGAACGAGCGGCTGACCACATAGCTCGGCGCCGGAAGAACTATCAACGTCGTGTCGTCAAAGCCGATCGCCTCGATGAGGTCCGCGGCTTGCTTGGTACGGGGCTCCTCGAAACCGAAACTGTCGATCACTCTCACGCGGCCCTCGATCGCCTTCTGCGAGAGGGCGGAGCGAAGCGCAAGGCGCCGCATCTGCTTCGGCATTCTCTGTGTGTAGTCCCTTGGATGAGGTCCGAACACCACGCCGCCGCCCTTCATCGACGGTTCGCGGATGGAGCCATGGCGGGCTCGTCCTGTGCCTTTCTGACGATAGGGCTTCGCGCCGCCACCGGAGACCGCGCCGCGGTTCTTGGTGGAAGCGGTACCCTGGCGGGCGTTCGCCATCTGCCGCACGTACGCCTGGTGCATCACCGGCGCGTTCGGCTCCTCGCCGAAGATGTGCTCGGGCAACTCGATGTGGCCTTGCGATGCCCCGGCCGAATCAAAGAGCGCGGCCTGGAGCGGATTCTCGTTTTCCTTCGCAGCGCGCTTGGTCGATGCGGCCTTGGCTTTGGCGCTGCTGCGCTTGGGGGCGGCCTTCGTGGTTCGCGGGGCCACCGTCTTCCTGGCGCCGGCCTTCGCGGTGCTGGTCTTGGCGGCGGGCTTTGCCGCTGTGCGAGTAGTGGTTTTCTTGACTGGCTTCTTGGCGGCCATCAGACCTTCCTCAGGTTCGGCTTGCCAGCCGGGCCCTTGACCTTCTGCGGCTTGGTCGACTGGCGGACGAGAACGAGCGCTCCCTTTCCGCCAGGGACGCCGCCCTCGACCAGGAGCAGGTTCCGCTCCGCGTCAACCCGCACGATCTTGTACGCGCGCGCGGTGGTCCGGACATTGCCCATCTGTCCCGCCATACGCACGCCTTTGAAGACACGCGCGGCATCGGTGGCGCCGATGGCACCGGGCTGCCTCACGTTCATGGACCCGTGCGACTCGGGCCCGCGACTGAACTTGTGCCTCTTGATCAGCCCCTGGAATCCTTTGCCCTTGGAGTGCGCGGTGACGTCGACGATCTCGCCGGCGGCGAAGATCTCGACCTTGAGCTCTTGCCCCGCCTCGAGACCCTCGTAACCACGAATCTCGACGACCTGCCGGTGGGGCTCGAAGCCCGCTTTCTTGAACTCGCCAAGGCGGGGTTGGTTGAACTTCTTCTCAGGCGCGGTCTCGAAAGCGATGCGCGCCGCCGAATAGCCGTCCTTCTCCGTGGTGCGCAGCCCGAGCACCTTGCAGGGCCCCGCCTCCAGGACGGTTACCGCCGAGGTCGTGCCATCCGGGTTGAACAGCTGGGTCATGCCCAGCTTCCGTGCCAATAGACCTTTCACGACTTGATCTCGATGCTGACGCCGGCGGGGAGGCTGAGTCGCATCAGAGCGTCGACCACACGTGGGTTGGGGTCGAGGATGTCGATGATGCGCTTGTGAGTGCGCATCTCGAATTGTTCACGCGAGTCCTTGTCGATGAATGGTGAGCGGATGACTGTGAGCTTCGAGATCTCGGTGGGAAGAGGGATGGGACCGGCCGTGCGCGCGTTCGTACGGCGTGCGGTATCGACGATCTTATCCGCAGCCTGATCCAGCACTCGATGGTCGTAGGCCTTGAGCCGGATCCGAATCTTTTGCGCCACTTACTCGAGTCCCTCTCCCTTCGTCTTCTTTACTTGATGACTTCCGTGGCGACGCCGGCGCCCACGGTCTTGCCGCCTTCGCGGATCGCGAAGCGGAGTCCCTGCTCGATGGCGATCGGCTCACCGAGAGTGATCTCCATCACAACGTTGTCGCCCGGCATGCACATCTCGACGCCCTCGGGGAGCTTGACCTCGCCCGTGACGTCGGTGGTCCGCATGTAGAACTGCGGGCGGTAGCCGGTGAGGAACGGCGTGTGACGGCCCCCCTCTTCCTTGGTGAGGACGTAAACCTGCGCCAAGAACTGGGTGTGAGGCTTGATCGAGCCGGGCTTGCACAAGACCTGGCCACGCACGACGTCTTCGCGCTTGACACCGCGCAGCAGCGCACCGACGTTGTCGCCGGCCTGGCACTCGTCCATGTCCTTGTGGAACATCTCGATGGCGGTCACGACCGTCTTCGTGCTGTTCGGGTGGATCCCGACGATCTCGATCTCCTCGTTCCTCTTCAGCTTGCCGCGCTCGACCCGACCGGTGGTGACGGTGCCACGACCTTCGATCGTGAACACGTCCTCGATCGGCATCAGGAACGGCCTGTCAACAGGGCGCTCCGGCTCGGGGATGTAGGTGTCGACGGCGTCCATGAGCTCCATGATCTTTGGGCTCCACTCGGGGTCGCCCTCGAGCGCCTTCAGCGCGGAGATACGGACGATAGGGATGTCGTCACCCGGGTACTCGTACTTGGTGAGAAGCTCGCGGAGGTCCAGCTCGACCAGCTCGATGAACTCCTTGTCGTCGACCATGTCGCACTTGTTGAGCGCGACCACCAGGAACGGAACGCCGACCTGGCGCGCGAGGATGATGTGCTCGCGGGTCTGCGGCATGGCGCCGTCGTTGGCGGCCACGACGAGGATCGCGCCATCCATCTGGGCAGCGCCGGTGATCATGTTCTTGATGTAGTCCTGGTGTCCGGGGCAGTCCACGTGCGCGTAGTGGCGCTTCTCGGTCTCGTACTCGACGTGAGTGATCGAGATTGTGATGCCACGAGCCTTCTCTTCAGGCGCCTTGTCGATCTGGTCAAAAGCCTGGAACTGAGCCAAACCTTTCTCTGAAAGCACCCGTGTGATGGCAGCCGTCAGCGTCGTCTTGCCATGGTCGATGTGACCGATGGTCCCGACGTTCAGGTGAGGCTTGGTCCGCTCGAACTTCTTCTTCGCCACTGTTTCCTCCTAACTAACTTCGCGACGTGGTACGGCGGCCGACAGCTTCGGCCAGGTTTCCGGGCATCTCTGCGTAGTGACTGAACTCCATCGAATAGGTGGCGCGCCCCGAGGTCATAGACCGAAGTTCGGTAGCGTAACCGAACATCTCAGCCAGGGGCACGCTCGCCTTGACGTTCTGCGAGGTTCCTCGCCCCTCCATGCCGAGGATGTGCCCCCGGCGCGAGGAGAGGTCGCCCATCACATCGCCAAGGTGTTCCTCCGGCATGACGACGTCGACTTTCATTATCGGCTCGAGCAAATAGGGCTGAGCCTTGTGCATCGCGTCTTTGACCGCCATCGAACCCGCGATGTGGAACGACATCTCGCTGGAGTCAACTGCGTGATAGGAGCCATCGACCAGGGTGACGATGATGTCAACCACCGGGTAGCCGCCGACCACGCCCGACTGCAGAGCCTCCCTGATTCCCTTCTCGACGGCGGGGATGTACTCGCGTGGGATGCGTCCCTGCGTGACCTTGTCTTCGAAGACAAAGCCACTTCCGGTCTCGCCAGGACGAACGTCCACCTCGGCGTGGCCGAACTGGCCCTTGCCGCCCGATTGGCGAATGAACCGCCCAACACCGTGCGCGGGCCGCTTGATCGCCTCTTTGTAGGAGACCTGCGGCTTGCCCTGGTTGGCGTCCACCTTGAACTCGCGCATCAGGCGGTCGATGATGATCTCGAGGTGCAGCTCGCCCATGCCGGCGATGATGGTCTGGCCCGTCTCGTCGTCGGTATGGACCTTGAACGTCGGGTCTTCTTCGGTGAGGCGCTGCAGCCCGATGCCGAGCTTGTCCTGGTCGGCCTTCGTCTTGGGCTCGATCGCCACCGAGATGACAGGCTCGGGGAATGTGATCGACTCCAACAGGATCGGGTGGCTCTCATCGGACAGCGTGTCTCCGGTGGTCGTGTACTTGAGACCGACCGCGGCGGCGATATCGCCCGTAAACACCTCGTCAACGTCCTCGCGGCGGATGGCGTGCATCCGCAGGATGCGACCGATCCGCTCCTTGCGTCCGTTGGAGGCATTCAGCACGCCAGACCCGGCCTTGAGCCGGCCTGAGTAGACGCGGAAGAACGTGAGCTTGCCCACGCCCTGGGGGTCCATCTGGATCTTGAAGGCCAGCGCCGAGAATGGCTCGTTGTCATCGTGCTCGCGCACCACCAGCGTCCCGGTCTTGGGGTCGGTGCCCTCAACCGCCGGCACGTCCGCGGGCGACGGCAGGTAGTCAATGACCGCATCCAGGATCGGCTGCACGCCGCGATTCCGCAGCGCCGCGCCGCAAAGAACGGGTACGAGGTGGCCGGCCACCGTGCCCTTCCGGAGCGCCGCCATGATCTGCTCCTCGGAGGGCTCCTTTTCGTCCAGGTACAGGTGCATGATCGCGTCGTCGAAGTCGGCCACCGCCTCAATCAGGTCGTGGCGGTGCTGCTTGATCAGCTCCTCCATGCCGGCTGGGATGTCGAGCGACTCCGTGTTGGTGGTGCCGAGGTCGTCCGTGTAGACGATCGCCTGCTTGGACAGGAGGTCGACGTACCCGATGAACTCATCCTCGGCGCCGATCGGCAGCTGGATCGGCACAGCGCGAGCACCCAGCCGCTTCCGGATGGAGTCGAGGGAGCCGTAGAAGTCGGCACCGATGCGGTCCATCTTGTTGATGAAGGCGATGCGGGGAACGCCGTAGCGGTCGGCCTGGCGCCAGACCGTCTCGGACTGCGGCTCCACACCGGCGACAGCGTCGAAAACGGCGACCGCGCCATCGAGCACACGCAAGCTGCGCTCGACCTCAACCGTGAAGTCCACGTGCCCGGGTGTGTCTATGATGTTGATCGTGTGCTCGCGCCACATCGCGGTGGTCGCGGCTGACGTGATCGTGATCCCCCGCTCCTTCTCCTGGACCATCCAGTCCATGGTCGACGCACCCTCGTGCACCTCTCCCATCTTGTGGATACGGCCGGCATAGAAGAGGATGCGTTCGGTCGTGGTCGTTTTGCCCGCATCGATGTGGGCCATGATCCCGATGTTCCGGGTCCTCTCGATGGACACCGGGCGCTCCGTCATCTTCAGTGCCAAGCTCATCTCTCTTAACTAGTACCGGAAATGGGAGAAAGCCTTGTTGCTTTCGGCCATCCGGTGGGTTTCTTCCTTGCGCTTGACGGCCCCACCCGTGTTCTGGGAGGCGTCAAGGATCTCGAAGGCAAGCTTCTCAGACATACTTTTCCCGCCCCGCAGACGCGCGAAACGCACGATCCAGCGGCGGGCCAGCGCCAGGCGGCGCTCAGGCCTGATCTCGACCGGCACCTGATAGGTGGCGCCGCCGACTCGCCGGGGCTTGACCTCGAGGAGCGGGGTGGCGTTTCGAAGCGCCGACTCGAACACCTCGAGGGGCTCCTTCTTGGCCTGCCGGCTGGCGCGCGAGAGCGCGTCGTAGACGACCTTCTCGGCAGTCGAGCGCTTGCCCTTGTTCATGACCACGTTCACGAACTTGGCGATCGCCTCCGACTGGTAGACAGGATCGGGCGCGATGACACGCTTGACAGGACTGCTTCGGCGCGGCATCAGGCTGCCTTGCTCTTTTCCCGCTTGGCGCCGTACTTAGAGCGTGCCTTCTTGCGGTTCTTGGTGCCGGCTGTGTCGAGGGTGCCGCGGATGATGTGGTAGCGCACGCCAGGCAGGTCCTTGACCTTGCCGCCGCGGATCAGCACCACCGAGTGCTCCTGGAGGTTGTGTCCGATGCCGGGAATGTATGCCGTCACCTCGATGCCGGTCGTGAGCCTCACGCGGGCGACCTTGCGGAGGGCGGAGTTCGGCTTCTTGGGCGTCTGGGTGTAGACGCGTACGCAGACTCCCCGCCGCTGCGGCGAGCCCCTCAGCGCCGGCGCCTTAGACTTCGTTCTGGCCGCCCGACGTCCGGTGCGGACCAGCTGCTGGGTGGTGGGCAAATGCGTCTCCGAATAACGGCTCAAATCCCACGCGGCAGTAGCCGATTGGGCGACAAACGATGAGTATACCCAAAACCCGACCCCCCCTAGACGGCCCCAAGCGCGCTCACTACTTCGATCCCGTGCCGGAGGTCGAGTCGAAGCGGCGCACTCTCCACCTGCGTGCCGGCGACGTCGCGGTCGAGCTCCAGGCCGACAGGGGCGTCTTCGGTTCCCGCGCGATCGACCTCGGGACGCTGACTTTGCTGAAGGAAGCCCCGCCGCCCCCGGCCGAAGGCGAGCTCCTCGACCTCGGCTCAGGTTACGGTCCGATCGCGATCGCGCTGGCACGCCGGTCGCCTGGCGCCCGGGTGTGGGCGGTCGACGTCAACGAAAGGGCGCTCGAGCTGACGCGCGCCAACGCCGCCGCCGCCAAGACACCCAACGTGGTGGCGGCGCTCCCGGACGAGGTGCCGGCCGAGCTAAGGTTCGCGGCGATCTACTCGAACCCACCCGTCCGCGTCGGCAAGGCTCCGCTCCACGGCCTCCTGCAACGCTGGCTGCCCCGCCTGGCGCCCGGGGGCAAGGCCTACCTGGTGGTACAGCGCAACCTGGGGGCTGACTCGCTGGCCACGTGGCTGGAGGCCGAGGGCTACGAGGTGCAGCGGCTGAAATCGAAAAAGGGTTACCGGGTGACCTCAGTCTCTGCCGCGCCGACCTAAAACCAAGTCGGGGGCTTGCAATTCCCAGAGTATATTTTCCAATATGGCTGCCGACCTGCTCCGGGTTGAAGATCTGGTGACCGAGTTCCGCACCGACGATGGGGTGGTGCACGCAGTCGATGGAGTTTCGTTCAACATCCGGCAGGGCCAGACCATGGGCCTCGTCGGCGAGTCGGGTTGCGGCAAGAGCGTGACCGCCTTGAGCATCATGGGCCTGATCGAGCATCCGGGCACGATCGCAGGCGGCAGGATCCTGTTCGAGGGCAACGACCTGGTTGGCCTGGGCACGGAGGAGATCCGGCATGTCCGCGGCAAGGAGATCGCCATGATCTTCCAGGAGCCGATGACCTCTCTCAACCCGGTGTACACGGTCGGCGACCAGATTGCGGAGATGGCCCGGCTGCACCTGCACATGGATCGGAAACACGCATGGGAGCACGCCATCGAGATGCTCAGGACGGTCAAGATCCCATCTCCCGAGAAGCGAGTCTCCGACTACCCGCATCACATGTCCGGAGGCATGCGGCAGCGCGTCATGATCGCGATGGCGGTGTCATGCACGCCCAAGCTCCTGATCGCGGACGAGCCGACGACCGCGCTGGACGTCACCATCCAGGCTCAGATCCTCGATCTTCTGCGCGACCTGCAGAGAGAGTTCCAGATGTCGATCCTCATGATCACTCACGACCTCGGGGTGGTGGCAGAGATCTGCGAGAACGTGGTCGTCATGTATGCCGGCAAGGTGGTCGAAGAGGCCCCGGTCCGCGGCATTTTCAATTCTCCGCAGCATCCGTATACGGAGGGCTTGCTTCGCTCGATCCCCCACCTCGGCATGACGTCCGCCGCCAAGTTGGCTGTGATCAAGGGCACCGTGCCGAGCGCGATGAACTGGCCTCCGGGTTGCCGCTTTGCCCCCCGTTGCAACCTGCGCTTCGAGAAGTGCGTCGAGGACCCTCCACTCTTCGACGTGGGCGGCCAACAATCTGCCTGCTGGCTGAATGAAAGTGGAAGACGTGCCACCAGCAAGCGAGTCGTCAAAGCGGGCGAGCTGTGACCGCCGAGGCGGCCAAGCCGCTGGTGGTCGCCGACAGTCAACCCCTGCTTCGGATTCGGGGGATCAAGAAGTACTTCCCTGTCCGCCGAGGATTCCTTCAGCGCGTCATCGGCTACGTCAAAGCCGTCGACGGGGTCGACCTCGACGTCGCGCATGGCGAGACGCTCGGGTTGGTCGGCGAGTCCGGGTGCGGCAAGTCAACACTGGGCCGCTCGATCCTCAGGTTGGTCGAACCGACGGCTGGGACCATCGAGTTCGAGGGCAGGGACATCACCAAATTGGACCGCCGCCACATGAAGCCGATTCGCGCCGACATGCAGATCATCTTTCAGGACCCTGTCGGTTCCCTAAATCCACGGATGTCGGTCGGCGACATCGTCGGTGAGGGCCTCTTGGTCCACGGTATGAAAAACCGTACCAAGCGTCAGAAGATCACGCGGGACATCCTCGAAAAGGTGGGCCTGAGGCAGGAATATGCGAACCGTTATCCGCATGAGTTCTCCGGAGGCCAGCGCCAGCGCATCGGCATTGCGCGCGCCCTCGCCCTCTCACCCAAGCTCATCATCGCGGACGAGCCGGTCTCCGCGCTGGACGTGTCCATCCAGTCGCAGGTGCTGAACCTGCTCGTGGACCTCCGCAAGGAATTCGGGCTGACCTACATCTTCGTTGCACACAATCTGGCCGTCGTCTCGTACATCTCGGACCGTGTTGCGGTCATGTACCTCGGCCAGGTGATGGAGCTGGCAGACGCCGAGGAGCTGTACAGGAACCCCCTGCATCCCTATACGAAGTCGCTGCTGTCAGCGATCCCGCAACCCGACCCCGATCATCCCCGCAACCGGACCATGCTCACCGGCGACGTGCCCAGCCCGTTCAATCCACCATCTGGATGTCCGTTTCGTACACGCTGCCCGCTGGCGCGCGAGAAGGGGACCCAGAACGGCATCTGCGCGGAGGAGCGGCCTCCTCTAGTCGAGAAGAAAGTTCACGGCCACTTCGCCGCCTGCCACTTCGCCTAGCTAATAGGGGCGGGCCCACCCGCTCGCTGGCCTAGTTGACGATCTTGGGGTCGAAGGCGTCCCGCAGGCCGTCGCCGATGAAGTTGACGCAGAGGACCGTGGCGGTGACCATGAGGCCGGGGAACGTGATCCACCACCAGTTGCCGACGATCAGGAATTCCTCGGCGCCGCTCAGGATCGATCCCCAGCTGTACTGCGGGGGCTGGATGCCAAAGCCCAGGAAGCTGATGAAGGCCTCGAGCACGATGTTGCCGGCGATACCCAGAGTGAAGGCAACGATGATCGGTCCGATGGCGTTCGGCAGCAGGTGTCGGAAGATGATTCGCGACGGCGACACGCCCAGAGCCCGGGCCGCCTCAGTGAATTGCATCTCGCGCAGGGAGAGAAATTGGCTGCGAACGATACGGGCTATCGTCTGCCAGCTTAGGAACCCGAAGATCAGGGCTATATAAAACGCGTTGTCGGCGGCGAAGATGCGGGTCGCCAGCGGAACGATGAGGAGGGCGGGCAGCGTGAGGAGAACGTCAGTAACACGCATCATCACAGCGTCGGGAAGACCGCCGAAATAACCCGCGAAGGCGCCGACTGTGACCCCGACGGCAGTCGCCAAAATCATCGACCCCACGCCGATGATCAGTGACAGTTGTCCACCGTAAAGGACCAAGCTGAAGATGTCGTGCCCGTTGAGCGAGTCGGTGCCGAACAGATGCCGCAGCGACGGACCCTGATTCGATTGGGTGAGGTCGAACTGGTTGGGCGCCTGGATGAAGTGCGGAAATAGCGCATGCCACAACGGGGCTCCATAGCAGGCGACGGCGATGATGGCCAACCCCAGAACGCCCCACTTGGCCAGCGGATGGTGTACGAAGCGCCGATATACGATCTCACGCAGGCTGTACTGCTTGACCGCGATGTCGTAATCGGCGCCCGGCGCCTCGGCCGGATGCTCGAGCGCGACCTGGTTTTCTATCGCCCGTTCAAGCATAGGAAATTCTCGGGTCTGCCACCGCATAGGCAAGATCGGCGACCACGTTGAAGAAGATCACGAGTAGGCCCGTCAAAAAGAGGATGCCCATCATCAGTGGGTAGTCGTAACCCTCAAGCGCCTGGAAGAAGAGTTGTCCCATCCCCGGCCACGAGAAGATGCGCTCGGTGACGACAGCTCCGGAGAAGAGGATCGGCAGCTCCAGCGCGACGTTCGTGATGAGCGGGAGCAGCGCGTTTCGCAGCGTGTGCTTGAGGACTACCGACCGCTCCGACAGGCCCTTGGCCCGAGCCGTCCTGACGTAATCCTGGTGGATCGCGTCGAGCATCGAGGCGCGAACAAACCTAGAGTCGAAGGCAATCCCGACGATGGCGATGGTGAGCGCGGGCAGGATGATGTGCTTGGCAATGTCCAGCGTCCCTTGCACAATGTGCTGGCCGAACCAGGCGTTGTACTGAGGTGTGAGGAACGGCGCCCCCGCGACCCGGATGTCGATCACCCCGCTGATCGGAAGGATCTGGATGAAAACTCCAAAGACCATCAGGAGCATGAGACCCAGCCAAAAAGTGGGCATCGAGTTGCCGACGTATGCGAAGAACGTCACGAACTGGTCGAAGAACGAGTAGCGCTTCAGCGCCGCCAGAATTCCCGCCGGTATCGCCAGCAGCTCTTGCAGCGCATAGGCAACCGTCATCAGGAGAACGGTCGCGGGAAGGTGAGAGAAGATCACCTTGTTCACCGGTTGGTTCAGAAAGAAAGAGTTCTGCCAATCCCCTGTGAACATCGCGCCGACCCACTTGAAGTACTGCTCGTAAACCGGCAGGTCGAGGCCCCAGCGATGGATGATCGCGAGCTTGGCAGCTTCCGACTGGTGGGAGTTGAAGGCGAGGGCCGCCATCGGACCGCCAGGTATGGCCTGCATGATCGCAAACAGGACCACAGACATGACGATGATCGTGGGCACCGTCTGCAGCAGCCGTCGGGCGGCGTATCCGACCATAGGGTCGCCCAGAATCGTAACACCTCAGCGTTCGGCTGCTCACGCGAAAAGGAAGGGGGGCGACCGCTTGGCCGCCCCCCTCGAATTGACGCGTTGGTGGCTAGCTCTTGCCCTTGGTGTTGTACCAGTCAGCGGCGTTGCACACGCCGAGGCAGGTGTTCACGGACGGGGCGAAGTTGCCGAAGTTGGAAGCGACGCTGAATACGTCAGGCCGCTCGTAGAGCTCGATCGTGGGGAGGTAGTCCCTCCACTCAGTCTGAACCTGCTTGTAGATCGCGACACGTGCCGTGACGTCCACGGTGGTCGCCCCCTGCGCGCAGAGTGTGTCGAGCGTCGGGTCAGTGGCCCGCGACCAGTTCTGGCCGGCGGGGTTGGCGGCGGTTGGGATCTGGCTGGATTCGACGGTGGAGCACCAGCTGTCGGGGTCCGGTGCCCAGTTGTTGGCGTACAGGCCGACGTCGAAGTTGCCGGTGGCGAGGATGCCGCCGCCCTTGAAGTCGTTGAAGAACTGTCCGGCGGGCCAGTTCTTGGTCGTGACGGTGGCGCCGACGGCTGCCCAGTTCTGGATCAGCTGCTCCTCTTCCGCAGCCCGCTGGCTGTTGCCCGAGGTGGTGCTGATTACGAATGCAAGCTTCTTACCGTTCTTGCTCCGGGTGCCGTCCGCTGCTGCGACCCAGCCGTCTGAGTCAAGCAACGATTTGGCCTGGGTGACGTTCTGCTGCCAAGCCGGGATCGTGGTGTCGTAGTACGGCGAGAGGGCGCTCACAAATGGCCCGTTCATGGGCTTGCCAATGCCGCCCACGAGCGAGGTGTTGATTGCGTTCTTGTCGATGGCGAGCGCGAGCGCCTGGCGCAGCGCCTTGTCGCCGCTCAAGATGCTTGGAGTGCCGTTCGGGTGATTGCCAAGGTTCAAGGTCAGGAACTCATCCAAGAGCCCCGTGGCGCTTGCCGTCGAGTAACCGGTGATTCCGGTCAAGGCGGGGAGGTCGTTGGCGATCAGGTCGAGCCCAAGGTCGGTGTCGCCCGACTTGAGGCCTGCGATCTGCGACGGCTTGTCGCCGTAGATCTTGTAGATGAGCTTGTCGAGGTACGGCGCGTGGCCGAAGAAGGGGGCCCCGCTGCGGCCGGCCGCGTAGTTGGGGTTAGGCACCATCACGACCTGCGCGGCAGGCCCGGGCACGAAGTTCTGGACCATGTACGGACCGCTGGTCGCGGTCGGGTCCTTGGTGAAGTAGTCGGAGGTTGCCCAGTTGGCGTGCGTGATGCTCGTCAGGATGTGCTGGGGAACCGGGGTGACCCCCATCGCCGAGATGAACGGGGCGTAGATGCCCGTGGCAAGGGGGGAGCTCAGACCGCAGCGCTTGCCTGTGGGGTCGGGCCCGAAGTGCCAGACCTCGACCGTGCTGCTGGTGTCGGTGATTGACGCGATCGAGGAATACCCGGTCTGGGTGGCCGCCCCGGTGGCGGGGTCGCAAATCGCGGCGATCGTGAAGTCGATGTCGGCGGTGGTCAGCGGCTGCCCGTCGGACCACTTGAGGCCGGACTTCAGCTTGATGGTGACGTCCATGTGCGTGCTGTCGATCGCCTTGACGTCACCGTTGGCGACGGTTGGGACCTCGGTCACGAGGTCCGGGATCGCGTTGTTCTTGGGGTCGAAAACCCACAAGGACGCCCACAGGGGGCCCGTGGCCACCTCCTGGGTGGTCGCCGCTGTCGAGGAGAGCACGTTCAGGTCCTGAACGGACTCCCAGTCCGAGTAAACCAGCTGGCCGCCCTGAACGCCGGGACTCGGGTTGTAGGCCGACAGACCAGTCGAAATTACGCCGGGGGTGCTGGTGCCACCACACGCGGCGGCGACGAACAAAGCCGCCGAGGCGAGCGCGACCGCTCGGAACCGATTGCCTAAATGCATAAGCGTCTTACCTCTCTAATTGACGATCCTGCGGCCTTCTTCCCGGGGTCCACGGTCCCGGGGCGAGAGTGCGCCGGCAACAGGTCTACTCACACAGCCTCTTCGGCTTAAGACGAATTCTCTGGCTCCCCACCAGTGACTGTCAAGTATGGCCTATTCGGACCCGGAACGTCCGTTCGGTTTCAGCTATCTCGGGGCGATGTAGATCTGAGTTGGGAACAGGGCGCCCGGCCATTCGTCGATCGAGGTTGGCGTGATGCCTTTGACGTAGGGGCGTACCAGGTCCCAGCTGACGGTCTGCGCCAGAAAGGCCACCGGCGCGTCGCTGACGAGCATGGCCTGCGCCTGCTGGTATTCCTGATCTCGCCGGTCAGGCTGCAGGTCGACGCTCGCTGCCCGTACGAAATTGTCGTACTGCAGGTTCTGATACAGGCCGACGTTGTGGAAGCTCGTCGTCAGGAAGACCGGGTACCAATCCGATGCGTCTGGATAATCCGCGGTCCAGCCGCGTGGCCCCGCGATCTGGAAGCTGCCGCTGGCCAAGCGCGAGTTGAGGGTGTTGGTGTCAAGCCCTTGCAAAGTGATGTCGATGCCAAGGTTGGCCTTCAACTGCGCCTTGACGAATGCGGCCGTCGCCTTCTGGAAATCCGACGAGCGATCGTACGAGAACTTGATACCGGAGAGCTGCCTGGCACTCACGCCTGATGAAGCCAGCGATGCCCGCGCTGACGCGACGTCCGAATTCTGGACGCTTCCCCCCACTCCTGGCGAGTATCCGTGCATGCCTTGCGGGATGAACGATTCGGCCGGTATCGCCTGGCCCTGGAACACCTGCGCGACGAAAGCCGACCTGTCGATCGCCTCAGCGATCGCCCTGCGAACCCGAACATTGTTCAGTGGCGGCGAGGTGACTTGAAACGCTAGCCAGAAGACGCTCAGGGATGGCGTTTTCATCAGCTCATGGCTCAACGTCGCGTCCGCCGCAACGCCGGCTGCTTGTGCGGGCTGGACGTCGATCACGTCGAGCTGACCGCTCTCATACTTGGCGAGGGCGGCCGCGCCGTCGTTGACGATCACGAAATCGATCGATGTCAGGGTGGGGTGCGGTCCCCAGTAGTGCGGGTTTGGGATCACGTTTATGTGGTCCCCAGCCACCATCTCGGCGACCTTGAAGGGGCCGTTGGTGACGAGGGTTTTGGGTGTGGTTGCCCATTTGTCGCCGGAGGCCTTGACCACGTCCTGCCGGATGGGGGCGCCGGCCGGCATCGCCGCCAGCCAGATGAACGCCGGATCAGGATGCGAGAGCGTCACCTGGAAGGTGTAGTCATCCGTCGCCTTCAGTCCCAAGGAGGCGACCGCGGCATCGAGCTTCGACGCGTCTCGCCTGGGGTCGAGGATCGACACCTTGTCACCGTTGAGCACGGCGTCGGCGAAGAAGGCCTCGCTCGGCGACGCCAGCCGTGGGTCGATGAGCCTCTGCCATGCGAAGACGAAGTCCTGGGCCCTCACCGGCGTGCCGTCCCAGTACTCGGCATTCCTTCGAAGGTGGAAGGCGTAGATGGTTCCGTTCGGAGACACGTCGAAGCTCGCTGCCGCTGCGGGCGAAACTCCGCTCAGGTCGGGGTTCGGCCGTAGCAGGGGCTCGGAGATCGCACGCAAAACCGCCGTCTCGTAGGTGTACTGCGTCTGACCGGGATCCAACGAGGCCGGCTGGTCGTCGAGCAAAACCCGAAGCGACTGATCGGCATCGAGCTTGGCCCCCTGCGTGAGCGAAGGAGCGCCAGGAGTGCAAGCGAGACCGACGATGAGCACGAGAACGCCCAGTGAGAAGGCGCGAAAGCGCCTAACGGCAGGAGTCACCCTTCGGATCATACCCAGCGTGGCCGCCAGCCCCCCCATCCGCCAGCCTCAAACAAAGCCATCACCAGCTTGGCCGGTAGGCCCGGCTTCGCCCGGCCGTCCGCCAACCGTCCTTATGGGGCTGCGCGCACGCCTTGGAGGAACATCTAGCTAAGCCCAACGTGCAGGAGAGATGGTCATAAAAGGTAACCTCGGTTCCCTTTCATAAATTGAAGGGCCACCCGAGTGGCGGGCGACCCTTGTGCACGTACCGCTGACTGTAACCCAAACCCGGGCGATTTGGCTGGGCAAAATTGTGGGAGGGAACACCATGGTTCCCTCCCCTTCAGCGCTTCTTAGACCGACAGCGTTTCCAGGTCAATCGGCTCCTCTTCGAGGATCTTCGCCGCCTGCTCACGCTGCTTCTTGTAGTAGTCGAGCCCGGTCCCCGCAGGGATGAGCTTGCCGATGATCACGTTCTCCTTCAATCCTCTCAGCCTGTCGACCTTGCCCGAGATCGCGGCCTCGGTGAGGACGCGCGTGGTCTCCTGGAAGGAAGCTGCCGAGAGCCATGAGGTGGTGTTGAGCGCGGCCTTGATGAGGCCGAGCAGCACCGTCTGGGCGGTGGCCGGCTCGCCACCCTCGGCCAGCGCCTTCGCGTTGGCCTCCTCGTACTCCCACTGCGAAACGATCTCCCCCGGGAGCAGGCCCGTGTCGCCCGCCGAGTCAATGCGGACCTTCCGCATCATCTGGCGAACGATGACCTCTATGTGCTTGTCGTTGATGTCGACACCCTGGCTGCGGTAAACCTTCTGGACCTCGTCGACGAGGAAGGTCTGAACGGCCTCCTTGCCCAGGATGTGCAGCAGCTCCTGCGGCGAGATGGAGCCCTCGGTGATCTGCTGCCCCGCCTTGATGAGCACCTTCTGCCCGTCCCGGCGGTCGAGCTCGGGCCTGATGCGCACCTGGTGTGGAATCGGGTACTCGCGGACCTCTTCGTCGATGGTCCGCACTACGATCTCCTTGGTCGTCACTGTGACCTTGCCGGCGTGTCGCGTCCGGAGGCCGTTGCCCTTGGCGTCCCGGGCCAGCTCCTGGCCCTCCATGACGTCGTCCTTGTTCTTGACCAACGTCTGCATCTTCGGGTCGACCGGGTAGGAAACCTCGAACTCCTCTTTGGAGGTCACGCGCACCTTGCGCGACCCCTCGGCGCGGATGATCTCGAGCTCCCCATCGATCTCGGAGATGATCGCCTTGCCCTTGGGGATGCGAGCCTCGAACAGCTCCTCCACGCGGGGCAGGCCCTGTGTGATGTCCACGCCGGCCTGCCCGCCGGTGTGGAACGTGCGCATGGTCAGCTGGGTCCCCGGCTCGCCGATCGACTGCGCGGCGATGACGCCCACCGCCTCACCGATCTCGACGATCTTGCCGGTTGCCAGGTTGCGGCCGTAGCAAGTGCGGCAGACGCCCTCGCGAGCCTCGCACACGAGCACGGAGCGCATCTTGACGGCGACTCCCGCCGCGATCGCCTGCCGCGCCGCGTCGTCGCTGATGGGCGATCCGACAGCGACCAGCACCTGGCCGTCGACAACTATGTTCTCGGCTGAGATGCGGCCGGCGATCTTTTCGAAAATCGGCTCGCTCTTCGCCCGCTCTGGGGTGATGTCGCGAACCCAGATGCCATTGGTCGTTCCGCAGTCTTCCTCGCGCACGATCACGTCCTGGGCGACGTCCACGAGGCGGCGGGTCAGGTAACCCGAGTCGGCGGTTCGCAGGGCGGTGTCGGCCAGACCCTTGCGCGTGCCGTGAGTCGAGATGAAGTATTCGAGCACCGTCAGGCCCTCGGTGAAGTTGGCCATGATCGGCAGGTCAATGATCCGGCCGGTGGGGTCGGCCATGAGGCCGCGCATGCCGGCGAGCTGGCGGATCTGCTGGATGTTTCCGCGGGCGCCCGAGCCCATCATCATCCAGATCGGGCTGAACTTGTCAAACGCGTGCTCGGTGGCGTTGCCCACGTCCTCGTAGGCCTTCTGCCAGAGCTCGATCACCTTGCGGTATCGCTCGTCGTCGGTCATGACACCGCGGCGGTACATGCGCTCGACGTCCGCAACTTCTTTCTCGGTGGCATGAATCGTCTCCCACTTCGACTCGGGGTGCGGAATATCCATGGCGGACACGGTGATTCCCGCCTGCGTCGCGTAACGGAATCCGAGCCGCTTGATGTCGTTGACGACGACTGCTGTGGTTTCGCTGCCGTACAGGCGGAAGAGCTCCGCCACCAGCGTGCGCAGCAGCTTGCGGTCGTAGTGAGCGTTCTGGAACGGCAGCGGCTGCATCGAGGTTTCCATCGGCTCCTTGCCGACGGGCAGAGGCTGGTTGAAGACAACGCGCCCGGGCGTCGTCACGATCAGCTCGGATCCGATCTTGACGCGGATCCATTCCTGCAGCTTGACCACCTTGCTCTCGAGAGCAAGCACGACTTCGTTCTGAGAGCTATATGTCCGCAGCTTCTGCTTGTCCTCAACGCTGGATGGCATCTCGCCGCGTGCGGCGGTCAGCCAGTAGCAGCCAAGCACGACGTCCTGGGTCGGCGCGACCACCGGGTGGCCGTCGGCTGCCGACAGGATGTTCTGCGACGACATCATCAGGTTCTTGGCTTCGGCGATGGCGCCGCTGAAGAGAGGGACGTGCACGGCCATCTGGTCGCCGTCGAAGTCGGCGTTGAAGGCGGCGCATACGAGCGGATGGATCTGGATGGCCGAGCCCTCGACCAGCACAGGCATGAAGGCCTGGATGCCGAGACGGTGAAGCGTCGGGGCACGGTTGAGCAGCACCGGGTGGTCACGGATGACCTCGTCCAGGACGTCCCAGACCTCGGTGCGGCTGCGCTCGACCATGCGCTTGGCTGACTTGATGTTGGTTGTGTAGCCCTTGTTAACGAGCTCGCGCATGACGAATGGCTTGAACAGCTCGAGCGCCATCTTCTTGGGCAGGCCGCATTCGTGCAGCTTCAGCTCCGGTCCGACCACGATCACGGAGCGGCCGGAGTAGTCCACGCGCTTGCCGAGCAGGTTCTGACGGAACCGGCCCTGCTTGCCCTTGAGCATGTCGGAGAGCGACTTCAGCTTGCGGTTGCCCGTGCCGGTGATGGCACGACCGCGGCGGCCGTTGTCGATGAGCGCGTCGACGGCCTCCTGGAGCATGCGCTTCTCGTTGCGCACGATGATCTCCGGGGCGCCGAGCTCGAGGAGCCGCTTCAACCGGTTGTTGCGGTTGATCACGCGGCGGTAGAGGTCGTTCAGGTCAGAGGTGGCGAACCGGCCGCCGTCCAGCTGGACCATCGGGCGCAGCTCGGGTGGGATGACCGGCAGCACCTCGAGCACCATCCACGTCGGGCTCGAGTTCGACTTGCGGAAGTCTTCGACGACCTTCAAGCGCTTGATCGCCTTCTGCTTGCGCTGCCCGCTCGAGGAGCGCGATTCCTCGCGGAGGCGGTACATCTCCGACTGGAGCTCGATGCGCGAAAGCAGCTCGCGGACTGCCTCGGCGCCGATGCCGGCCTTGAAGGCGCGGCCGAAGCGCTCCTGGAAGTCGCGGAACTGGGTGTCGGTGAGGATCTGCTTGGCGTGCAGGCCTTCGAGGTCCGTGCGAGTGGCCTCGATCTCCTGCTGCAAAGCTTCGAGCTCGCCCTGGATCGCCTCCCGCTGCGTCTTGGTGGCCGCCTCGATCTGAGCGTCGAGGCCCTTGCGGTCCGCGTCGAGGCGTTCCTTCGCGCGCTTCTGCTGGGCCTTGGTGTTGGCTTCGAGCTTCTCGATCTTTTCCTGGACTTTGCCGAGGACCGCGCGTGACATCTCCTTGGACAAGAGCTCGCCCTTGTCGATGACAACCTCTTCGTCACCGTCCAGGCCGACGGACATCGCGCGGCGCGACTTGGTGCCGATGCCTGCCTTGATGTGCTCGGTCGCCTTCTTGCCCTGGGTCGTGATCGAGTCGACAGCTTCCTGGAGCTCCTCTTCGAGGCGCGCCACCTCGACCTCGACCTCGCCCTTCAGCTTCTTGGTCTTGCCCTCGCTTTCGGCGCGAAGCTCCTTGCTCTTGGAGTCAATGTCAGCGCGCAGTCGGATCGCGCGCTCGTCCTTATCCATGTTGAGGACGGCCAGCATGTCGTTGCGGACCTCCTCATGAACGTCCGTGACGATGTAGTTGGCGAAGTAAAGAATCTTCTCGAGGTTGCGCGGGGACATGTCGAGGAGAAGGCCCATGCGGCTCGGGATGCCCTTGAAGTACCAGACGTGGCTCACGGGCGAGGCGAGCTTGATGTGGCCCATCCGCTCGCGGCGAACCTTCGAGCGGGTGACCTCGACGCCGCACTTGTCGCAGATGATTCCCTTGTAGCGGTACCGCTTGTACTTTCCACAGTGGCATTCCCAGTCCCGCGTCGGACCGAAGATGCGCTCGCAGAAAAGACCGTCGCGCTCCGGGCGGAGCGTGCGGTAGTTGATGGTCTCGGGCTTCGTGACCTCGCCGTGCGACCACGACATGATCGTGTCCGGCGACGCCAACGAAAGCTTCAGCGCATCGAAGTTCTCTAGCTTCAGCAAGTTCTCTTCCTTATCTCCTATTCGCCTGAGTCTTCCCCGAGCTCTTCGCGCTCGAGGCTGATACCGAGATCCAATGGGATCTCGGGGATGTCTTCCTCGGACAACACGATCTGGCGCTCGTCCTCGCTCAGGATCTCGACCCCGAGCGCGAGCCCTTCCAGCTCCTTGACCAGCACTCGGAACGATTCCGGAATGCCGGCCTCGAGCGTGTTGTCGCCCTTGACGATCGCCTCATAAGCCTTGACGCGGCCCACGATGTCGTCCGACTTCACGGTCAGGATCTCCTGGAGGACGTGCGCCGCCCCGTAGGCTTCGAGCGCCCACACCTCCATCTCTCCAAACCGCTGGCCACCGAACTGCGCCTTGCCGCCCAGCGGCTGCTGGGTGACCAGGCTGTAAGGGCCCGTGGACCGGGCGTGGATCTTGTCCTCGACCAGGTGGGCCAGTTTCAGCATGTAGATCATTCCGACTGTCACCGGCTCGTCGAACATCTCGCCGGTGCGGCCGTCGCGCAGCCTAACCTTGCCGTCTTCCGGCAGGCCCGCCCGCTTGAGCTCGGACACGATGGTGGCCATTGGCGCCCCGTCGAACACGGGGGTCGCAACCTTGATGCCGAGGGTGTGTGCGACCCAACCCAAATGGGTCTCGAGGACCTGGCCCAGGTTCATTCGGCTCGGCACACCCAGTGGGTTGAGAACGATGTCGACCGGCGTCCCGTCGGGGAGGTACGGCATGTCCTCTGCGGGCATGATCCTGGCGACCACGCCCTTGTTGCCGTGGCGGCCGGCCATCTTGTCACCGGCCGAGATCTTTCGCTTCTGGGCGAGGTAGACGCGGACCATCTCGTTGATGCCCGGCCCGAGTTCGTCCTTGTTCTCGCGGCTGAAGACCTTGACGTCGACTACGATGCCGCGCTCGCCGTGGGGCACGCGCAGGCTGGAGTCGCGAACCTCGCGCGCCTTCTCACCGAAGATCGCGCGCAGGAGCCGCTCCTCGGCCGAGAGCTCGGTCTCGCCCTTGGGAGTGATCTTGCCCACCAGGATGTCGCCCTGCTGGACCTCGGCGCCGATGTAGACGATGCCGCGCTCGTCGAGGTTGCGCAGCGCGTCGTCGGCGACGTTGGGGATGTCGCGGGTGATCTCTTCCGGTCCGAGTTTGGTCTCGCGGGCCTCGGACTCGTGCTCCTCGATGTGGATCGAGGTGTACATGTCCTCTTTGACCACGCGCTCCGAAAGCAGGATCGCGTCCTCGAAGTTGTAGCCCTCCCACGGCATGAACGCCACGAGGACGTTTCTCCCGAGTGCCATCTCGCCGTCCTCGATGGCCGGACCGTCAGCGAGGATGTCGCCCTTGGCCACGTGCTGGCCGGGCTTCACCTTAACCTTGTGGTTCAGGCACGTGCCCTGGTTGGAGCGTGCGAACTTCTGCAGCGGGTAGTGCTTGTCGGGTCCGCCGCCATCGGGCTTGACCACGATCTCGAAGACCGGGGTGGCGTGAACCGCTTTGATGTCCTTGGGGTGTGCGATGTCGGCGACGACGCCGGCCACGTCGGCCACGATCATCTCGCCTGAGTCCTTGGCGGCGTAGTACTCGACCCCGGTGCCCACGAGCGGCGCGTCGGTGACCAGAAGCGGCACCGCCTGGCGCTGCATGTTGGCGCCCATCAGGGCGCGGCCGGCGTCGTCGTGCTCGAGAAACGGGATCAGCGCGGTGGCGACGGAGACGATCTGCTTCGGCGAGATGTCCATGTACTGGATGTTGCCGACGTCTTCGATCTTGAAGTCGCCTCGGGCGCGCGAAGGCACGCGCGCGTCCGCGAAATGGTTCTCAGGCGTCAATGCGGCGTTGGCCTGAGCGATGCCGAACATGTCCTCCTCGTCGGCCGACAAGTACTCGACCTCGGTCGATACCCAGGGCACGATGTCCACGCCGGCGACATGGGACTTGACCAGCTGCTGGACCGCCTTGGCGTCGAGAAGCTGCCCGGCGGGCAGGATCTCCTTGCCCTTGGCGTCCAGAGCGGGGCGGCGCAGCGTGCGGCTTTCCAGCTTGGTGGCCGTGTCGTCGTTGACCGACATGCGGTTGTAGACGCGCCGGAAGGGCGTTTCGACGAACCCGAACTCGTTGACCTTGGCGTAGGTCGCCAGGTTGCCGATGAGGCCGATGTTCGGGCCTTCGGGGGTCTCGATCGGGCAGATACGGCCGTAGTGACTGTGGTGAACGTCCCGGACGTCGAAGCCCGCCCGCTCGCGAGAAAGGCCGCCTGGCCCGAGGGCCGACAGCCTGCGCTTGTGGGTGAGCTCGGACAGCGGGTTGTGCTGGTCCATGAACTGGGACAGCTGGCTCGACCCGAAGAATTCTTTGATCGCTGCAACTACAGGCCGAGCGTTGATCAGCGATGCCGAAGTGACCGTGTGAGGGTCGCTGATCGTCATCCGCTCTTTGATGATTCGCTCCATGCGGATCAGTCCCATGCGGAACTGGTTCTGCAGCAGCTCGCCGACCGCGCGCACCCGGCGGTTGCCCAGGTGGTCGATGTCGTCGGGGATCTGCTTCTCGCGCGGCGCGTTGTTCAGCTCGATGAGCTTGCGGAGGAAGGCGATGAAGTCGCCCTTCTCGAGGATGCGCAGCTCACGCTGGCGGACGCGCGCGAGGATGTCGGCCTCATCGCGACCGAGCCTCTTGTCGACCTTGTAGCGGCCGACGCGGCCGAGGTCGAACCGGCGCGGGTTGAAGAACAGGCTCTGCAACAGGTTGCGGGCGTTGTCGACCGAGGGGGGATCGCCGGGGCGGACGCGGCGGTAGAGCTCGAGGAGCGCGTCCTCAGTCTTCATCGTGGTGTCCTTGTCGAGCGTCGACTCCATATAGCGGTGCTCGGGGTTGTTGTCGACGTCGCCGAACATCTCCATGAGCGCGCGCTTCTGTGCCTCGCGGTCGTTCTCGGTGCCCTTCAGCTGCGGTAGCTCGAGCGCCTTCAGCAGGACGGTCACGGGAACCTTGCGCTTGCGGTCGATCTTGACGGTGAGCAGGTCCTTCGCGGAGGTCTCGATCTCCAGCCAGGCGCCGCGGTTCGGGATGAGCTTGGCCCCGAATAGCTTGCGGCCGGTGTTGGGGTCCTCGGCCGCGGTGAAGTAGACGCCGGGCGAGCGCACGAGCTGCGACACGACGACGCGCTCGGTGCCGTTGACGATGAAGGTGCCCTCGTCGGTCATCATGGCGAAGTCGCCCATGTAGACCTCGGACTCCTTGATCTCGCCGGTCTCCTTGATCGTCAGTCGGGTCTTGATGCGCAGCGGCGCGGCGTACGTCATGTCGCGGTTCCGGCACTCCTCGACCGAGAACTTCGGCTGGCCGAACTCGTAGTCGAGAAACTTCAGCTCGAAGTTCTTGCCCGTGTAGTCGGTGATCGGGTTGATCTCGTCGAAGAGCTCACGAAGGCCCTCTGACTTGAACCAGTGGAACGACTCGACCTGCGTCGCAATGAGGTCTTTCAGCTCGACCAGGTTCGGGATACGGCCATAGCTAAGGCGCGCGGGAGCTCTCATCTCTGAGATCATTCGGTTCTCCTTAAACGGAAAAGGGCGCGCTCAGGAAATAGGCATGATGAGCGGCCGGGCGTGCACGAACGGCCAGTATACGACGAATCACCCTCTCGTGGGGACGAGTCATCGAAGCCAGGCGAAACGGCCGCCTGACCTGAGGTTTTCGGGCACTATAACACCGCCCGGCCGGCGTTGCTAGCCCCTTAAGAAACGCCGGGATGGACCGGCCTTCCCGCCGGCTTGTGAACGCTGCTGGCGCCCGCCTGGGCCTCGCGATGCGCATCCCGAACGGAGATTCCGCGCGTATCGGCCCAAGGACGCGAGTTAGCCTTTCCTTGATGCCGGACTGGAAGGCGCTTCGCGCCGAGTTTCCCCTATTAGATCGGTACATCTATCTCAACGCCTGCTCCCTCGGCCCCCTCCCCCGCCGCGGCCACGCCGCCCTGGCCCGATACGCCAGGGATTGGGACGAGAAAGGCACCCCGGTCTGGTTTTCTGACTGGATTCCGCTCCTGGAGAGATTCCGGGCGCGGATCGCCGAGCTGCTCCATGCGCCAGTGGGGACCACGGCCATCGCGCCCTCCGTATCGGTGGCTCTGAGCACGCTGGCGACCGGCCTGCCCCTCCCGGCGGGCCGCGACAAGATCCTCATCGGCGAGCTCGATTTCCCGACCATCGGCCACCAGTGGCTGAGCCGGCCGGGCTACGAGGTCGAGTTTGTCCCCAGCCGCGACGGCATGACGATCCCGCCTGCGGCGTTCGCCGAGCGGATCGACCAGCGCACCGCGCTGGTCGCCACCACCCACCTCTTCTATACGACCGGCTACCTCCAGGACGTGCGCGCCATCGCCGACGCCGCCCACAATGCGGGCGCGCTCTGCCTGATCGACGGCTACCAGACCTGCGGCTGCGTACCGCTCGACGTCGAGGCGATGGGTTGCGACGCCTTCGTGGGCGGGTGCCTCAAATGGTTGAGCGGCGGCCCCGGGAACGCCTTCATCTACGTGCGCCCGGACCTGATCCCGCGCACGCGGCCGCAGGGGACCGGCTGGTTTGCGACGCGCGAACCGTTCTCGTTCACGCTCCAGGAGCTGACCTTCGCCGACGATGCCAGGCGCCTGGAGACGGGCACGTGGGCAATTCCCTCGCACTATGCGGGACTGGCCGCTTTGGAGCTCATCTTGGAGGTTGGGGTGGAGAACATCCAGGACCGACTACGCGACCTGACCGATCGCATCCTCGAGCGCTGCGATGAGGCAGGGGTCAAAACCTTCACGCCGCGCGAGCGCTCACGCCGCTGCGGGATCGTCACACTCGGGTGCGACCGGCCTGAAGAAGTCGAAGCGAAGCTCCACGAGGAAGGGGTGATCGTCGATTCCCGGCCAGGCCGACTGCGCCTCTCGCCGCACTGGTGCGTGACCGAGGCTGAGCTTGAGCGCGGGATGGACCTCGTGCTGGAGAAGCTCAGAGCCGGGGTCGGCTAAACGTCCGGCCTCGCGCCGCCGCCGACCACCATCACCCACGGCTAACGGTAGCGGGATCGACACTCTGGCCCTGTAGGTGACGCCCATCTTGGATCTCCTCGAATACTCACTGACTTCGACCAGTCAGAGGCTATGCCGCCAACCTTGGCGCCCCATGTGGGTTGTCTGGGAAGACCCTCAAAATCCGCACTCTTAGGCACGTTTGGTGCCCGACATGCGCCATGCGAGCGGGCGCCGCACTGCTGGCGCCAGCGCCGCCGATAAAGAGAAGCCGGGCTCGTTGCCCGGCTCCTGACGCCCCTACCCCTTTTCTTACTTGAGCTCTGCTGTCGCGCCTGCTTCCTTGAGCCTGGCGACTGCCTTCTCGGCGTCCGCCTTGCTGACGTTCTCGAGGACCGGCTTCGGCGCCGCATCAACCAGGTCCTTGGCCTCCTTGAGGCCGAGCTGCGTGAGCTCGCGGACCGCCTTGATCACGTTGATCTTGCTGTCGCCGACCGCGGACAGGGTCACCGTGAACTCTGTCTGCTCCTCTTCGGGCTCGGCGGCCGCTCCAGCCGCAGGCCCGGCGGCGACTGCCACCGACGCGGTCGCTGCCTTGATGCCGAACTCGTCTTCGATCGCCTTCACGGCTTCGACGACGTCGAGGATGCTCCAGTCTTTGAGGGCCTCCACGAAATCTTTAGGGGTGAGTTTGGTAGCCATGTTTACGCTGCCTCCAATTTGGTCTTGTACGCGTTCAGCGTGCCCATGAGCTGCTGAAGCGGTGTCTGCATGATTCCAACGAGTTGCGCGACGGGCGATTGAAGAGTGCCCATCAGCTGGGCGATCAACGTTTCGCGAGAGGGAAGGTCGGCCAGCTGCTTGATCTCGTTCGGCGAAAACACTCTGCCTTCGACGAGCCCTCCGACCACCTCGAGCTTCAACCTCGTGGCGCGGACGAACTCGTTGATCAGCTTGGACGCGATGCCGAGGTCGTCATAACCGAAGGCGATCGCCACCGGCCCCTTGATCTCGTCCTGCAGCTGTGGGAACCCTGCCGCCTCGGCGGCGCGCCGGGCAAGCGAGTTCTTGACGACGCGATACTCGACATCGCCCGTCCGCAGCTTGCTGCGGAGCTCCTGGATCTGGCTGACCTTGAGCCCCCGGTAATCCGTGAGGACCGCCACCTTGGCACTCTTCAACTTTTCGGTCAGAAGCTCGACCTGCTCAACCTTCTGCTCTCTCCTGGCTTTCGGCAAATTAAAAAATCCTCCCTGCCCACAACAAAGGCAGGAAGGATCCAACGTCCTTCACTCTTTCGCCTCGGTAGGAGATTAAGCCGGCGCGCCGCCAGCACCTACGGTCTAGGGCAGGAGTCAATTATAGAGAATTGGCCTTGAGCCAATCCTCGCGCAGCACCTCGGTGACGATCCGATCGACCCAGGCGCCGTCGATGTATTGGTCGGCCTTGTAGCGGCCAACCTCCTGGTAGCCGGCCGCCGCCTGGGCTCGCGCGCTGGCCTCGTTGCCATCGAAGTAGGCCGACTTCAGCTTGCGCAGAGGGAGCTGGGTGAAGGCGAACCGACAACGCAGCTGCATCACCTCGCGGCCGAGACCCTTGCCCCAGAGCGACCTGTCGCCGATGGTCGTCCCGGTTTTGCCTGATCCGTTCTTCCAGTCGATCAGGTGGATTGCTGTGGCGCCGACCGGTCGCCCTTCGTGCTCGACGACCCAGAAGATGTCGGCCTGGCTCTTCGCCATCCGGTCGAGCCACTCGTTCTCAGCGTCGAGAGATGGCGGAAAGCGCAGCAGGATGAAGCGGGTCACCTCGAGGTCCTCGAACCAGGTGATCATCACCGCGGCGTCCTCAGTTTTTGGCGGCCGCAGGCTGACTAGCTTGCCTGGGATCAGCGGCCCATACATGGCGTGGAAGTATGAAAGGCGGCAGTCCTAAAGTGGATCAAATGAGTGACCGCCTTCGGCCGCTCTGGGACTTCGACGACCCGGATGGCTCCGAGCGCCGCTTCGACGAGCAGCTTCACGCCGAGTCGTCCGACCCCGGGCGGGCCGAGGTGCTGACGCAGCTCGCCCGGGTGCAGGGCCTGCGCGCGAAGTTCGCAGAAGGAGACCTGCTGATCGATCAAGCCCGGGCGCTGTCGGATGGCAGCGCGGTGGTCGAAGCCCGGATCCACCTCGAGCGAGGGCGGCTGCGCAACTCGAGCGGCGTTGCCGCGTCCGCTCTCCCCATGTTCGAAGCGGCCTTTGAGATCGCGGTCCATGGCAGCGAGCAATTCCTCGCCGCCGACGCTGCCCACATGGCGGCGTTGGCATCACCCGATCGCGACGGCAAGCTGAAATGGACCGAGCGCGGAATCCGGATCGCCGCCGAGTCGTCCGACCGCGAAGTGGCGTACTGGCTTGGACCGCTCTACAACAACCTCGGCTGAGACTACCAGGATGCGGGCGAGCATGAAGCAGCCCTCGAAGCTTTCAAGAGCGCTTTGGCCGCGAGGGAGAGATATCCGGAGATGCCGGCTTTGATCCAGCATGCGAAGGAGGCGGTCGGCGAAGCGTTGCGGTCGCTGGGCCGCGAAGAGGAGGCGGGCCGGCTCTAGCCCGCCTCAGGCCCTAACTCGAGGTGTGGAGCTTGGCGGCCTCTTTGACGTCCACCGGGACCGACGGGCCTTGGGTAGCCGCGACGTAGAAGGTCCGCAGGTATTGGCCCTTCGAGGTGGTCGGCTTGTTGCGGATCAGGGCGTCCACGAGCGCGGTCAAGTTCTGGTGCAGCTGGTCGCCGCCGAACGACACCTTGCCGATGGGGGCGTGCACGATGCCGAACTTGTCGGTTCTGAACTCGACCTTGCCACCCTTGACCTCACGCACCGCTCGAGCCACATCGAATGTGACTGTCCCCGACTTGGGGTTGGGCATGAGGCCCCTGGGACCGAGGATCTTGCCCAGCGGTCCGACCTTGGACATGATGTCGGGCGTCGCGATGGCGGCATCAAAATCCGTCCAGCCCTCGGACACCTTCTTCACTAGGTCGTCGCCGCCCACGTAGTCGGCGCCTGCCTCCTGGGCTTCCTTGGCGCGATCTGCGGTGGCGAACACCAGCACTCGTACCTTCTTGCCCGTCCCGTTGGGGAGCACGACCGAACCACGGACCATCTGCTCGGCGTGGCGCGGGTCGACCCCAAGCCTGATGTGAGCTTCCACCGTCGCGTCGAACTTGGAGATCGAGGTCTCCTTCGCCATCTGGACGGCAGCCTCGGGTGTCAGCCCGCCGTTGCCGTTGCCGGCAAGGGCTGACTCGACCTTCCTGGCCGCCTCGATGTATTTCTTACCGCGCTTCTTCGGCACTACTCAATGACCTCGAGACCCATCGAGCGGGCGGTGCCCTCGACCATTTTCATCGCGTGATCCAGGTCGTACGCGTTGAGGTCCTTCCGCTTCACCTCGACGATCTGGCGCAGCTGCTGGCGCGTCACCCGGCCGACTTTCTCACGGTTCGGTTTCGCCGACCCCTTCTCGATGCCGGCTGCCTTCTTGAGCAGGTTCACGGCGGGAGGGGTCTTGAGGACGAACGTGAAGGTGCGGTCCTCGAAGATGGTGATCTCTGCGGGCACAACGTCGCCAGCCTGCTGAGAGGTGCGCTCGTTGTACGCCTTGGTGAACTCCATGATGTTGATGCCGTGGGGTCCAAGCGCGGTGCCCACGGGCGGGGCGGGCGTCGCCTTGCCGGCCTGCAGCTCGAGCTTCAGTACCGCGCGGATCTTCTTCTTGCTCATCTGATTGGTGCCTTGTATTCCTTATCTATATCTGCGTCGGTTAGTGGACTTTCTCGACCTGCAAGAGGTCGAGCTCGACCGGGGTCTCCCGGCCGAACATGTTGACGAGCACCTTGAGCTTGCCCTTCTCCGGGTTGATCTCATCCACCTTGCCGTGAAAGTCGGTGAACGGTCCATCGACCACGCGCACAGACTCTCCGACTTGGAACTCGACCCGGATCTTGGGCGCTTCCTGCTTCATCTGCTTCTGGATCGCGCGGACCTCTTTCTCCTGAAGCGGGACCGGGCTGTTCGCTGAGCCGACGAAGCTCGTGACGCCCGGAGTGTTGCGAACCACGAACCACGATTCGTTCGACATCAGCATGCGGACGAGGATGTACCCCGGGAAGATTCGCTTCTGGACATGGCGGCGCTTGCCGTCCTTGATCTCGATCTCGTCCTCCATCGGGACGAGCACCTGCAGGATCTTGTCCTGCATGTCCATGGATTCGATCCTTTTCTCGAGGTTCTTCTTGACCTTCTCTTCGTGTCCGGAGTAAGCGTGGACGACGTACCACTGCGCTTCCGGCTCCGGCGCGGCGCTCTTCTCGACGGCCATCAGTGACCGCCGTTGTAGATGAACTTCTGGCTGAGCTGGCCTAGGAAGTAGTCCACCCCGCCGATGAAGCCGCCGATCACTATCACCGTCACGATCACGACCAGCGTGTAGCGATACAGCTCACCCCAGGTCGGCCAGACCACCTTGCGGAGCTCGTCGTAGACGTCGCGCAGAAACCGCACCAGGCTGAACGAGGACGGAGCCTGTTCGGCACGCCTCTTGGTGGTTACGGCCACTACTTGGTCTCCTTGTGCGGCGTGTGTTTATGACACCACCGGCAGTACTTGCTCAGCTCGAGCCTGTCCGGATCGTTCTTCTTGTTCTTCACGGTGGTGTAGTTGCGCCGCTTACACACGCCGCATGCGAGGCTGATGATGTCTTCCATAGTTGACTCTTTGCTGGGGCTGAAAAGAAAAAAGCCTAGGTTTCCTAGGCGCTGTCAATAGTAGCAGAGCTTTCAGCCAGGCTCGGCGTCGCGGCCCACCCAAGCCCACAGGGAACCGCCAACCGGTGCTCCCAATATGATTGGTCGGTGCCTGGATCAACCGTGATCGTGCTCCACGGGGACCAGACCGGCGAGGAGCTGCTCCGCGAGGCGATCCGACTGCTGGAGCCCGACGTCCTCGGATTCGAGGTCAAGCGAAAGGACTTCGACCTTTCGCTCGAGCACAGGCGGGAGACCCGTAACCAGGTGGTCGAGGACGCCGCAGAGGCTTTGAAAAAGACGGGCTTCGGCCTCAAAGCGGCCACGATCACACCGGAGGGCGCCGGCGACGTCGGGAGTCCCAACGCCATCCTTCGCAAGCAGGTCGACGGGCGGGTGATAGTGCGCACGGGCAGGCGCATCCCAGGGGTGCGGCCGCTGCCAGGCGTCCACGCTCCCATCTCGGTGATCCGGATGGCGGTGGACGACGCGTACGGCGCCAAGGAATGGCGCGAGGGCCACGGGCTTGACGAATGGGCCTTCCGCACGGAGAAGATCAGCCGCCGGACCTGCCGCATCGTCGCCGACTACGCCTTCGCCCATGCCACGCGGATCCAGGGCAAGGTTTTCGGCGGCCCGAAGTTCACGGTCAGCCCCGTGTACGAGGGGATGTTCAAGGAAGAGCTGGACGCCGCCGCGCAGCGCAATCCGGAGGTCCGCTACGACCCGCAGCTGATCGACGCCACCTACGCGCTCCTGCTTGCAACCACCGGCGAGGCGCTGGTTATCCCCGCCTTGAACCGCGACGGTGACACTCTTTCCGATCTGGTGATGCAGATGTTCGGAACGATCGCCGGGGCGGAGTCCACGCTGCTGGCGTTCGGCGACCACGGGGAAGTCACCGTCGCGATGACCGAGGCCCCCCACGGCACCGCGCCCTCGCTCCAGGGCAAGAACGTTGCCAACCCGATGGCAATGATCCTCGCCGTCGCTTGCCTGCTCGGATACATGAAGGAAGAGAAGGCGCACCAGGCCTCGCGCGCGATCTACGAGTCCGCCCTCGAGGCGGTCTCGGATGGCATACGGACGGCCGACCTGGGAGGGCAAGCCTTGACCACCGAGTTCAGCGACGAGGTCGTCCGCCGGGTACGGACGAAGATCGAGGTCTGGAGCTCGCTCGCCGACATTCAACGGTGAAGGCGCTTTCCTACCTCGCGCTAGGTGACTCCTACACCATCGGCACCGGGGCCTCCAGCGAGTCCCACAACTACCCCTCGATCCTGGCCGCTCGCGTTTCTGAAGCGACAGGCGCAAGCGTTGGTCTGACCAACCCTGCGGTCAACGGCTTCACCACGCAAGACCTGATCGACCACGAACTCGGCTTCGTGAGCCAGGTCAAACCTAACCTCGCCACGATCCTCGTCGGAGTCAACGACATCGTTCAAGGTCGCTCGGCGCAGGTCTACAAGAGAGCCTTGGCGGTGATCTACGACGCAGTGGCGGCGACGGCACTGCCAGCTGGTCGGGTGGTCGCGATCTCGATTCCCAACTGGTCGGTCGTCCCGGCGGCCGCCGATTTCGGGGAGCCGGGCCGGCTGCGCCACCTCACCGACGAGTTCAACGGTCTGGCTCAGCGCGAGGGGACCCAGCGAGGCTTCATATGGGTGGACATCACCAAGGTCAGCACGTCGCGCCACGGATCGCCGGGCTGGATCTCATCCGACCGGCTTCACCCTGGCGACAGCCAGTACGCGGCGTGGGCGGATGTGATCTGGGAAGCGGTTAAGAAAGCTTGGACCGCCGCCGCGAACGACTAGATCTTGATTCTCTTGAACGACTCCGCATACGTGTAGCCGGCCTTCTTGCCGACGTCGCGATGCCGCCTGCGCATGAACTTCTCGAAGTCCCACTCCGCCCCCGGCTTGGCCACCTGGCTCTTGTGCTTCTTCAACGACTGCATCTTCAGGTCAAGGGTCTTGGTGATGTCGACGAAGTAGTCGCCTGACGTCCAGTACGGCACCCATAGCTCCTTGACGACGAAAGCCGGGTAGCCCTCTTTGAGAAGGCTTCTGAACGCGCGCGGGTTGCGTGAATCGGGATAGACAGCCGCAAACGTGGCCTCCCCCACCGCGATGTGGTCAGGGTGGGAGCCGCCCATTGGGGCGTCAAGTAGACGCCCCGGAAGATGCGTGATGACCACGTCTGGCTTGTACTTTCGGATCATGCGCACGATGTCACGCCGCAGCTTGAGGTCGTGTGTCAGGTGCCCGTCCTTGTAGCCGAGGAACTCGACCTTCTTGACGCCGAGAACGCGGGCCGCGGCGCGCTGCTCCTTCTGCCGGATCGCCGCGAGGTCGGAGTCCTTCTGGTCGGGGTCCTCCCCACCCTGCGATCCATCGGTGACGATGACGTAGGTGACCTCCGCTCCGTCCATGGCGAGCTTGGCGATCGAGCCACCCGCCGAGAACTCCGGATCGTCCGGATGTGCGGAGACGACGAGGACGCGGTCGAACTTCGGAGTTTTCGTTTTCGGCTTCGCAGCCGTTTTGCGCCTTGTCCTGGTTGCGGTCTTTCTTGTTGCCACGCCAATGAAGAGTACGTGATGACTGCGGTCAGACGTTCAAGCGGCCGGTCCCTAACTTGCGGACTTGGCTTTTGCCGGCGCTCCCAAAGTGGACAGCGGGATCGCGGGCTGCAGCGGTTTCCACAGCGCCTCGAGCTGCTCCGCCGTGAGGCGCGTACGAGATGCGATCACACGCCCACCAAACGCCGCGGTCTTGACTGCAGCCCACCCGGCGCTGCCGGCAAGGCGCATCGGAACGGTGACCACCGCGGCGAGAGCAGCCGCCTCCTCTGCCGGTCTCGCGCTGCCGTCCATCATCGCGCGCGACAGCACGTTTGACATCTCATCGGTCAGCTGCCACGGCTGCGCCAGAGCCTCGCACTGACTGCCGCCCAGCCGGCCGATGGCCGTCACATAGCGCAGCACCATGGCACCGCGAGCGCGAGCGCTCGTGGTTGGGATCGCGGAGGCAAACGGCGCATAGGATGCCGCGAACTTGATGGGCGTCAGCTGGTGCCTGCGGACGAGCGATGACACCGCATGCCACGTCGCGACGGCCTCGTCGTCGGATCGTCGCTTGAGGAAGTCGATGATCGCCGTTCCTGAGTGGACCAGCGGAGCGACGACGTCCTGGTTGACTGACGCCACCGAGCCCGCGACCTGGGTCCAGTCCTCAGGGCTTAGCGATCCGAGCCTACGCACGAAGTCATCGGAATCGACCTCGTCCAGAGGGATCAGCGAAGCAAATGGCCTGTAGAGCTGGACGACCTGCTCGTGCTTTGTGCGAGCTTTGGTCTCGACCGCGAAGCTGGCTCGCTCGACCGCGGCGAAGGCCCTGCACCGTGTGAACATGTCGTGCTCCGAGGTGCCTTCGATCGTCGCCAGCAGCGCCCTCACCACGCTGGCCGGCTCGGCGCTGCCCTCCCTGGTCACGCTGGCGACCAGCAGCCGGCGGTCGAGCACGCGCAACCACTGGATTGGCGTCAGCTCGACGACCGCCTTCAGGAACGCGGCGACCTCACCGCTGTTTGGACCGTAGGGTGCTGGAGCTTTGCCGGCTGGAGGTGGGGCGGTCCTCGCCGGTTTGATGGTTTCGATCGCCTTGGTCACTGCGGCGCGGACGCCGCTGCCCGCGACTTTGCGGCGGGCTCCTCCGAGCGATTTGAACGGAATAGCTGGTTCCAGCGGCGCCCACAGGGCTGCCAGCTCTTCGCTGGAGAGCTCAAATCGCCGGCTCAAGACCCTGCCACCGTGCACCGCCGTCCGGACGGCCGCCCAACCGGCATCTCCGCTCAAGGTGGCGGGGATGGTCGACAGGGCCGAGATGGCGACAGTCTCCTCGATGTTCAGGCGCCGGTTCTTCGCGACCGCCTGTGTCAGCGCGCGCGATGCGTCGTGGTCAAGACGCCAGGGCTTGGAGAGCATCTCGCACTCGGCGGCGGACAGGCCTTCGACTGCCGCCAGGAATCTCCTCGTCGTCGGATCCAGCGCGTCGGCTGCGGTGACCGGGATGAGAGCGGCAAACGGAGCATAGTGCGCGGCGAACTTCAAGGCAGGCATCTGGTGACGCAGCACCAGCGACGAGGCGGCCTGCCAAGCCGCGACCACCTTTTCATCAGTCCGTTTCTCGAGCGCGTCGAAAAGGGCTTCGCCAGTGCGGGACATCGGTTCGGTCAGACCGCTTTCAGTCGATCGGATCGCCGCCTGGATGGCCTTTCGCGCCTCTGAAGACTTGCTGGTCTCCTCCTTGGTCACCGAGGCCACCAGCCGCCTGGTGGCCAGGACCTGCCTCCATTGCCACGGGCTCAGGTGCGCCACCGCTTCGATGAAAGCCTCAACTTCGGCCGTGTTCGACCCAAAGCGCCTCGAAGCGTCGTCGTTCGCCCTCTGGATCCGGCCTAGGAGACCGTTCGACGTTGCCATGACCCCCAACTTTAGACCGGCGAAGGTTCGGTTCAGCCCGGGTTAAGCGTCACTGACGACCGGGCGGGATCGACTGATCTGGAGAGCAATCAGAGCCAAAGGAGCCAATTCATGATTTTCGGTGCCCACGTGATCATCTACAGCAACGATGCGGCGGCTGATCGCGCCTTCTTTAAGGAGGTCCTTGGATTTTCATCAGTGGACGCCGGTCACGGGTGGCTGATCTTCGCGCTGCCTCCGGCCGAGCTGGCCCTTCATCCGGCGGACGATGGGGCCCGGAGCGAGCTCTATCTCATGTGCGCCGATTTGAAGGCCCAAATAACCGCACTCCGAGACCAGGGCGTCGGCTGTTCGGAGGTGGAAGAGGCGCGGTGGGGTTCGGTGACCCGGATCCGGCTGCCCGGGGGAGGTGAGATCGGCCTTTACCAACCCAACCATCCCTCGCCGCTGGTCGCACCCTCGCGCTGAAGTACGACGCGCATCTGGGAAGCTCCGGTTCCCTCATACGGAGGTCACACGATTTCGACCTTCATCAGGTTGGTCTGACCTGGGCGTCCCACCGGGACGCCGGCCACCACCACCACCCTGTCCCCATGCCGGACGAGCCCGCTTCTCACCGCAGCCTCAGTCGCGTTGCTGACCATCTGGTCGGTGTCGTTGCCCGGGCTCACCAGCAGGGGGATCACCCCAGAGTAGAGAGCCGTCTTCCGAAGCACGTCTGGGTGGGGGCTGGCAGCGATCACGGGAACGCGGGGCCGGGCCTTGCTGCAGCGACGCGCGGTGGTCCCGGACTCGGTGAAGGCGATGATCACTCGAGCGCCCAGCTCGTCGGCGCTCGCTGCGGCCGCGTGAGCGATGGCGCTGCCGATCTGTCCTGGCTCACGCCAGATCTGGAGCTGGCGCTGAAATGCCGGGTGCCGCTGGGCCGACAGGCAGATGCGCGCCATTGCGCGCACCGCCTCGACAGGATGGGCGCCGACTGAAGTCTCCTGCGAGAGCATCACCGCGTCGGTCCCATCCCAGATGGCGTTGGCCACGTCGGACGCCTCCGCCCGGGTCGGGCGGGTGGAGGTCACCATCGATTCGAGCATCTCGGTTGCGGTGATCACAGGAACGCCGGCGCGATTGGCCCTGTCAATCACGTCCTTTTGCACGGCCGGCAGATCGCCGAGCTTCAGCTCCACGCCGAGGTCGCCACGCGCGACCATCACCGCATCGGCGACCTCGAGGATCGTGTCTAGGTTGCGAATCGCCTCCAGCTTTTCGAGCTTGGCAACCACCTGGGCATTGCAGCCAAGGCCTTCGAGATGCGAGCGACAGGCGAGGACATCTTCGGGGTGGCGCACGAACGACAGCGCCACGTAGTCGACTCCCAGGTCGACCGCGAGCTTCAGATCCTGCAAGTCCTTCTCCGTCAGTGCCGGCATCGGTATTGGCCTACCCGGCACGCTGACTCCCTTTCGCTCGCCGAGGAGGCCGCCACGGACCACCGAACACTCGGCCCGGCCCGACGTGCGATCGCGGACGACCAGCTCGATGCGGCCGTCGTCCAGCAGCACGCGATCCCCCACTCGCAATGCATCGACCAACTCAGGATGGCTGACTTCGATCTCGTTTTCCGCCTCGCGCTTGGCGCCGACCAAGAAAACGCGTCGCCCGCGCGCCAGCCTCTGAAATGCACTGTCCAGTGGGCCGGTCCTGATCTTTGGACCCTGCAGATCGCCCAGGAGGGCCACCTGACAATCGGCTTCCTCGGCGGCGGCGCGCACGTCCATCGCCGCCTGCCGGTGGGTCGCCTCGTCGCCATGCGAGAAGTTCAGCCGCGCGACGTCCATGCCTGCCTTGAGCAGGTTGCGCAGCACCGCCGGCGACGCGCTCGACGGGCCGATCGTGCAAACGATCCGCGTGCGGCGAATCACCTGTTCACCTCGAGTACTTCTCGACTCGCCGGCCCATCTCCTGCTCGGCGTCCACCACCCTGCGTTCGAGCTCCCGGGCATCGATGACAGCGCCTCCCATGCCACGCACCAGGTCTCGCTGCGTGCCGTCGGAGGTCGCAACGGTGATGATGTCGCCCGACTCGGAGGCAGCGTATGCGATCCGTTCGATCACGTGGTCGGCCGAATGTCCCTTGCGAGTGAACACCACCTTCACGCCTTCGACGATCTCCTCGGAGTTCATGCGCGCGGTGGAGTGGTGGGCATCGAAGACGACGGTCACCTCCGCGCCTGCAACCATCCCATAGACGGCCAAACGCTCGATGAGCTTGTCACGCGCCGCTTCGAGCGAAACGTCCAGCAACCGCTTGAGGGGCACCCACGCATGAATCACGTTGTAGCCGTCGACGATGACGCGCTCCATCAGCGCAATCGCGGCATCTGGGCTTGGCCGAGGGAGATCAGGCCGGGGTCGATTCCTGCGGCGCCGGAAACCTGCCCGACGACATTGAAGAATGCCTGTGATACCGAAGGGACGAACCACAGCACGATGAACACGATGAAGATCGCGGACTGGCCAAACTGGTTCGCGAGGTCCTGCGCAGCGTACGGCAGCCACGGCCGAATGATGCCGAAACCGTCCAGCCCGGGGATCGGCAGCATGTTCAACACCACCGCGAACGCCTCGATGAACCCAAGGAACGCAAGGGCCGCGAAAAAGCTCAGGTGGGAGCTCATCCAGTCGAGGTGGCCGGGAACGAGAAATGGAATCGCGATCAGCAGGCCGCACACCGCCGTGCCGACTGGTCCCGCAATCGAGACCGCCGAATCCCAAACGTTGCTTCGAAGCGATGAGCGATTGATGTAGACGGCAGCCCCGGGGAGCGCGATGCCGCCAAGCAGCAGGAAGGCTATGGGCATCACGATGCTGAGGAACATGCTCGTGTACAGCAGCGGATTCAACGTCAGGTACCCATGCCCAACGACGCTCCTGTCACCTCCGAGGTAGGCGACCAGCGCATGGCCGAACTCGTGCACGCACACCGAGGTGATCCACCCCGCGGTGATGAACACGACGGTAAGAATCGGAATGGCCGCGGGCACAACCTCGAAATACAAAAGGGCGCCGCTACCCACAGTGAGGGCCAGCAACCCGAGGAACACAGGACTGACAGTGACCACGCCGCGGAGCGGAGGAAGCGGTTTGCGGCGAAGGGCCGCATCAGGCGGGCGCGCCGAGCGCGGGTCGCCTGCAAACGAAGGTTTCGCCGCCGTCTGGATGTGTCGCCGCAAGTCGTAAAGGGTCAGGCCCGCCTTCTGCAGCGCAGCCGAGGTCGCCGGCGTGTCGCTGTACAGCGTCGCGAGCAGAAGGTGAATCGAATCGACCTGGTAGTGACCGAGGACTCCCGCCTCGCGGTTGGCGTTGACCAGCAGCTGGCGGATCGGTAGGCCCGCAGTCCCGCCCGGTGGCATCAGCTGCGCGCTGATGGTCGCCGGATCACCGCCGAGCTCGCGAATCGATTGCGCCGCCAGGGTTCCGCGACTCTCCAGGATCGCTTTGAGCACATCGACGGGGTCGGTTTGAGTCGCGCCGCGAGCCGTCGCCAGGGCCGCCGCACGATCGAGCACCTCGCGTCCTGAACTAGTCAGCGAAATGTCCGCGGTGGCCTTCGCCAGGTCTGTCGACGCGTCTGCCATAAACCAAAGTATGAGAGGGAGCCCACACCGCCCCGTCCGATGACCACGACTTCTAGCTCGGCTTGTACCTCTGGCGCATCACCTCGTACAGCAGTGCCGCCGCCGCGGCCGAAGCGTTGAGGCTCGCGATGTGACCTTTGACCGGCAAGCGGACGCGCACGTCACATCGCTCTTTGACCAACCGGTGAACCCCCTCGCCTTCGCTTCCGACGACGAGGCAGACGGGTTGGGTCATGTCAAATTCCCAAGCCAGCGCCTCGCCCCGAGGGTCGAGAGCGACGCACCAGATGTTCGACCGCTTGACCTCTGCGATCGCTGACGGCATCCCCGAGACGTGCGCGATGCGCAGCAGCTCGGTGGCACCCGAGCTGGCTTTGACCGCGGCGGGAGACAGCGGCGCGCTGCGATGCTCCGGGACGATGGCACCGTCGGCGCCCGCGACCTCCGCGCTCCGAAGGATGGCTCCGAGGTTCTGCGGGTCCATGATCGAATCGAGGGCGATCAGGAGGTTTGGGCCGGTCGCCAGGAGCTCCCTCAAGCTCCACTCCCGGCGCGGCTTGAGCTCCGCCGCCACGCCCTGGTGCACACCTGGCGCGAGGAGGTCGAGGCGCGCGGGCTCTACGACCTCGATTCGAGCGAGCTTGCTGAGCTCCTCGAGTCGCGGATCGTGACCGAGACCGGATGCCTGGAGGACCTTCAGCACCCGGCCGGCGCGCGCCGCCTCGAGCACGGCGTTGCGGCCGTAGATCAGCGGGGCTTTGGACACCTCGCGCTCGGCCGCCGGGGCTCGCCGAAACGGGCCCGATTGGGGACGCTTCGCGTTACTCGCCAGTCCGCGATCGCGAGCCCCTCCCGGCGCCGCGGGGCGCGGCCTGCGGTCCGGCTTCTCACCAGGTTTCCTTATTCGGTCCCGGCGCGCACGCGCTTCCAACGCACTCCCTCCTTTGAATCCTCGAGGGCGATGCCGCGTTCGCGAAGCTCGTCACGGAGCTTGTCGGCCCGAGCGAAGTCTCGTGCCGCCCGCGCCGCCTCGCGTTCGGCGATCAAATGCTCGACCTCGTCCGCGAGGCCCGGCACGTCCGCGCCGACCACGTCGACGTGCGCGTCGACCTCGTCTATCAACGCGAGCAGCTCGGCGTGTCCACGCTGGCCCACCCTGCCCTCGTCGAGGGCGGCATTGGCCTCGCGAATCAGCTCGAACACGAGTCCGATGCCCTGCGGCAGATTGAGGTCGTCATCCAGGGCCTCCTTGTACGCGGCACGAACCGCAGCAATCCTCTCGACGAGCATTTCATCTTCACCGGCCGCCGGACTGGATCTCCGCACCCTGCCGGCGAAGTCGCGCAACCTCCGCACCTGTTCAGCGGCGGCGTGCAAAGCCTCGTTGCTCAAGCGGATGCGCGCCCTGTAATGCGCGTTTGCGATCAGGAAGAAGCGCACGGCCAGCGGGTCGTGCCCGGCGGCGACCAGGTCGCGCAATGTGGTGAACGCGCCAGCGCTCTTTGACATCTTCTCCCCGCTCGCCTCGGCAAGATGCTCTGAGTGCAGCCACACTCGCGCGAAGGGCTTGTGGTTCGCGGCCTCGGACTGCGCGATCTCGTTTTCGTGGTGCGGGAACATCAGGTCGATACCGCCGCAGTGGATGTCGAAAGTGTCGCCGAGGTAGCGCTTGCTCATGGCCGAGCACTCGATGTGCCACCCAGGCCGGCCCTGCCCAAATGGCGCAGCCCATGCGGCCCCGAGGTCCTCATCTCCTGACTGAGCCTTCTTCCACAACGCAAAGTCGCTGACCGACTCTTTGTCATATTTGTCAGTCGCAACCCGCGTCCCAGCCCGCAAGCCGGCGCGATCGAGACGCGAAAGCGAGCCATATTGAGGAAAGCTGGCGATCCTGAAGTACACGTCGCCGTCGGCGACGTAGGCGTGACCGCCCTCGAGCAGGGCGCTGATCATCGCGACCATCTCATCGATGTGATCGGTGGCCCTGGGATAGTGCTCGGCGGCCTGGGCGCGAAGTGCGCCCATGTCCTCGAAGAAGGCGGCCAGGAATGGCTTCACGTACTCGCCAATCGTCATGCCGGCGTGCATCGCTTGATCGAGAATCCTGTCGTCGATGTCCGTGACGTTCATCACGTGCGTGAGCCGGTAGCCGTCGGCCTGCAGCTGCCGGCGCAGCAGGTCGTAGAAGAGGAATGCCCTCAGGTTGCCGACGTGCGCGAAGTTCCAAACGGTCGGTCCGCATGTGTACATCCCGACGTGCCCGCGTTCGAGCGGCTCGAACAGATCCTTCGTGCCAGTCAGCGTGTTGTGAAGCTTCAGAGCCACCGAAGAAGGGTAGCTTCAGCCGGTTGCCTCGATCAGGGCCACGGCTTGAGCCGCGATTCCCTCCTCGCGACCCAGCGCCCCCAGGCCCTCGGGTGAGGTCGCTTTGACGCTGACCGCACCAGGATCGACGTCGAGGGTCTTTGCCAGCTGCTTGCGAATCGCATCGAGGTGCGGTTGCAGCCTCGGCGCCTCGGCGATCACAGTGCTGTCGACGTTGACCACGCGATAGCCTGCCTGGCGCACCGTTCGCACCACCCTCGCGAGCAGGTCCTGGCTCGAGGCGCCCGCGTAACCCGGGTCGCTCGCGGGAAAGTGCTGGCCGATGTCGCCCAGCGCGGCCGCCCCGAGCAGGGAATCGATGACCGCATGCGTCAGGACGTCGGCGTCCGAGTGGCCGTCGAGGCCCCGCGGGCTGTCGATATGGACCCCGCCGATGACCAGATCGCGCCCCGGCCGCAGCGGGTGTACGTCGTAGCCGATGCCGACCCTCACGTCGTCGCGGCTTCGTGTTCTTTGATCAGCGCCTCGACCACCTCGAGGTCTTCAGGCGTGGTCAGCTTGATGTTGGCGGGCTCGCCTTCGACCGCCGTGACCGCATGGCCGGTGGCCGCGACGAGCTGAGCGTCGTCGTCACCGACCAGCCCGGCGTCGGCCGCCTCGCGATGCGCTCGAGCCAGCAGCTCGTAGGCAAATGCCTGCGGCGTCTGGGCGAGAACTATGCGCGAGCGGTCCAGGCTCTCGACCAGCCGGTTCCCCTCCACGCGCTTGACCGCGTCGCGCGGCGAGATGGCTGGAAAGGCAGCGCCAGATTCCACGGCGGCCGCGAGGACGCGTCGTACCAACGTCGCGGTCGCCAGCGGGCGGGCGGCGTCATGCACCAGGACGAAGTCGCACTCCCCGAGCGCCGCCAGCCCGGCGCGCACCGACTCCTGGCGGCTCTCGCCGCCGGCCTTCACGGTCACCGGCTTGCGGGGGCGCAGCGCGGCGACCTCTCGTTCGGCGTTCTCGAGCCGGCTCGGTGGTCCGACGACGACGATCCGATCGATCTCGTCAAGGGCGAGAAACAGCTCAAGCACGCGGGCTAGCGTGGTCTTGCCGTTCAAGCGCACGAGCGCCTTGCTGCCCCGACCAAGGCGCGAGCCAGACCCGGCCGCGGCGACGATCGCCCCGACTGTGATCGGTCTAGCCAACGTCCGCCTTGGGGCGTGGATTGGTGCGCCGCCCGTCGACGGCGGCTGGCTCGGCGAAGATCATGCGACCCGCCGAGGTCTGGATCACAGAAGTGACCACGGCCGTGATGGTCTGGTTGAGCAAGCGGCGGCCGTTCTGGATGACGACCATCGTGCCGTCGTCCAGGCTGCCCACGCCCTGCCCGGGCTCCTTGCCCTCGCGGGCAACCATGACCACGATCTCCTCGCCAGGTATCGCCACTGGGCGCATCGCATGCGCCAGCTCGTTGAGGTTCAACACGGTGACACCTTCCAGGCGCGCGATCCGGTTGAGGTTGAAGTCGTTGGTCATGATCCCCCAGCTCCTTCGTTTGGCTGTGCGCACCAAATGCCCGTCGATCTCGACGCTGGGGGTTACGTCATCGTCAACCACCTCGAGCGGGATTGTCGAATCCTTCTGCATCTCCGTCAGCACCTCTAGCCCGCGGCGCCCACGGCGCCGTCGCGTCGCATCGGCGGAGTCAGCGACCTGCTGCAGCTCGCGCAGCACCGAGCTCAGGATGATCAACGGCATATCCACGAAGCCCGTTTTCGCGATGTCAAGAATTCGTCCGTCGATGATCACCGAGGTGTCGAGCAGGACGCCGCTCAAGCGGTGGCTCTTGTGCTCGTTACCACCGCCGCCGAAGAACAGGGCCGCGAGCTCTGCCCGTCGCGTCAACCCCACGGACGCACCCAGGGCGGCAAGCAGGAACGCGAGGATGGCCGAGAGCAGCACACCGTCCGGAAAATCCCGCACGAAAACACCGATCAGGGACGCGATCACCAATCCGACCACCACTCCGAGCAGCCCACTCAACATGTCGGGCAGCGGTGTGCTGGTCAGACGGAAGTTGAAAGTTCGCCAGCCGCCAAGCACGTACGGCGTGCCGAGGTACGCGAATATCAAGCCTTCCAGCGTGGTCAAGCCGATGATCTCGTAGCCGGGGTAGGTGTGAGTGCCGCCACGGACCAGGAAATAGCCGAGCAAGAAACCGCCAATCAAGCCAAGCGCCGCCCCAAGCCAGCGGGCCAGCTTCTCAGAACGCTTCACGGGGAACCTCCTAGGAGACCGAGATGCCGGCCCCCTCTATGAATCTGCCGGACGCAATGGGTGAAGAAAATGCGGCGGCTTTAGCTTCCGCCAATGTCCGGACCTCGATCGCCTCGAGGCCGGACGGCCGGACGGCTTTGACGCCGGCCGGAATCAAAGCGCGCGTAAACCCATGCCGGGCGGCCTCAGACAGGCGGCGCTCCAGCTGGCCGACGCGACGCACCTCGCCTGCCAATCCCAGCTCACCGATCACAACCAGGCCGTCCGGCAGGGGCCTGTTGAGATCGTTGCTGATGATGGACAGGGCAAGACCGAGATCGGCGGCAGGCTCTGTGATGCGCATGCCGCCGGCGACGTTGACGAAGACATCTGACGATCCGAGCTTGAGGGCCGCCCGCTTCTCGATGACCGCGATGAGCATGTGCAGGCGGTTGATGTCGACACCGTTGGCGATGCGGCGGACCATCGCCGGGTCGGTTTTGGCATTGACCAAGCTCTGGATCTCGATGAGCAATGGCCGTGTGCCTTCGAGTGCGACCACGATGGCCGATCCCGGGGATGCCGTCGTCGCCTGGCTAAGAAGGGCGGTCGACGGATCGGAGACCTCCTCCAAGCCAGCCTCGCCCATGGCGAAGACGCCGATCTCCTCGGCCGAGCCGAATCGGTTCTTCATGGCGCGAAGCACCCGGAGCTCCTGCCGCCGATCGCCTTCCAGATACAGCACGGTGTCAACGATATGCTCAAGTACCCGGGGCCCGGCAATTGCTCCCTCCTTGGTGACGTGTCCGACCAGGAAGATCGGGACCCCGACCTCCTTGGCCAGTCGCATCAGCCGAGCCGCGGACTCGCGCACCTGGGTGACGCTGCCTGCGCTGCCCTCGAAGCCGGCGTCGGTGACCGTCTGGATGGAATCGACGATCGCCAGCTGTGGCGTCGCCGAGCGGATTGCCTCGCAAATGGCGTCGAGGTCGTTCTCAGCGAACAGCAGGATTCCAGGCTGCATCGCACCCAGTCGATGGGCTCGCATTCGGATCTGCTGCGGGGACTCCTCCCCCGATGCGTACAGAACCTGGCCGCCGCGTGCCGCTACCTGCTGAGCGGCGTGCATCAACAGGGTCGACTTGCCGACCCCCGGCTCGCCACCGACCAGCACCAAGCTGCCAGGGACGATTCCGCCGCCCAGGACGCGGTTGAGCTCGCCCCAGGCCAGCGTCAGGCGGGGGGCGGCTTCGATGGCCAGCTCGGTCAGTGGGACGGGTCTGGCGCCAGTGGATATAGGCGACTGTCGAGCCCGGCCCCCGGGTGCCTTGCGGACCTGGAACTCCTGCAGCGTGTTCCAGGCCTGGCAGTGCGGGCACTGGCCGGCCCAGCGCGGCGACTCGCCGCCGCAGTCGGTGCAGACGAATGTGATCGTCGCCTTTGGCATCGCTGGACCATCATCCGGTTTTTACAAGGTGGGCCGTAGCCTTTTTACCGGGTCAATCGTTTATTGCATTGAGAGGAATCGCCGGAGTGCCTCCCGGCTCCTTGACACGTAAGGCGCCGCCCTGACTACCCCCGGGGCGGCCCTTTGTCCGCCCTACCGGCCCGCAATTGCCCGCCCGCAGGCTGGCACCCCCGATTCGATATGTCTTATCGTCGGGCGCGCCGATGGCCATCTCGATCGATCGAATTCGTGAAGCCGCCGAAGTCATCGACCCCGTCTTCAAGAACACCCCCCAGTACGTCGCCGAGTCCCTGGGCCAACGGCTCGGCGTAACCGTGGTCCTCAAGGTGGAGTGCGTCAACCCGATCCGTTCCTTCAAGGGCCGCGGGACCGACTACCTGATGCACCGGATCGGAGACCAGCCCCACGGCTTCGTCTGCGCCTCGGCCGGCAACTTCGGCCAGGGCATGGCCTACGCCGCCCGCAAGCGCGGTCAGCGCCTCACGGTTTTTGCGGCGGTGAGCGCCAACCCGTTGAAGGTCGGTCGCATGCGTTCGCTCGGCGCTGAGGTGGTGCTGACTGGCGCGGACTTCGACGCCGCCAAGGCGGCCGCGAGGCAGCATGCGGGTGAGAGCGGTGCCCTCTACGTGGAGGACGGCCTATTGCCGGAGATCGCCGAAGGCGCCGGCACCATCGCGTATGAGCTCGGGCGCCTCGATGAACCGCTGGACGCGATATTCGTACCGCTCGGCAACGGTTCCTTGATCAATGGGATCGGCACCTGGTTAAAGCACGAATCCCCCGCGACCAGAGTGGTCGGCGTGTGCGCCGAGGGGGCGCCGTCGATGGCGCTCTCGTGGCAGGCGGGTAAAGCGGTCAGCACGGAGTCGGTCACCACCATCGCGGATGGCATCGCGGTGCGGGTTCCGATCCCCCAAGCCCTGGTCGCGATGCGCGCCACCACCGACGAGGTGATGCTGGTCAGCGACGAGGAGATTCTCGACGCCATGAAAGTGTTGTTCCATGAGACCGGCCTGGTGGTGGAGCCTGCCGGCGCCTCGGGGCTGGCCGCGATCACAAAGCGACGGCAGGAGCTCGAGGGGCAGCGTGTGGCGACGCTGATCTGTGGGGGAAACTTGACCGAACACCAGATTGGCAAGTGGCTCACGTAACCGCCCGGAGTCGTCAGCCGGCGCCCGCCGGCAATTACTGGCTTGCCAGGGTGGCCAGGTAGTCCAGTGTCGCGAGCGGTCCCTGCTGGATAAAGACCTCAGGCGCGGCGGCACGCAAGCTCTTCTCGACCGTCCCGGCCAGCTGCACCCGAAGCTCCAGCGCCAGCTGGGGGCGCCGCCGTGCATAGGCGGTGACGAAGCGACGAAGCTCGGGATCGAGGCGGCGGAGCGCCAGCTCAGCCGCGGTTGCCGGCACATACGGGCTCGGCGGAAGGTTGACCCTCGCTCCAGGTGGCGGCGGGGGTGCGGGCAGATCCCGATTGGTGGCGTCGGGAGGACCAACGGGTGGCGGCGGCGCGCTGACCGGCGCGGCGGGCCGCCGGCCGCCGGCCAGCTGCCACAGTCTCACGTGATCTGAGTCCTTGACCACCAGGGTCCCGGCCGCGAGGTCGCCCAAGCGCTTTCCCTTTCCGTTGGCGAAAAGGACGACCATCCCGACTCCATAGCCGTACGGGAGGAAGTCGATGATCCTCACGATGTTTCGGATCCCTGCCTGCATGAAGGTGAGCGGCTCGCCACGATCCCCAACTGCACGAAGGCGAAACGCCTTTTTGCCAAGAGTCTGTCCAGACCACAAAGCCTCGCTGACCCAGAAATACCCGAAGACGTTGATGAAGCTGAGCACGATGATCAAAAGGACGGCGGCCGTGAGGGAGCTGGTTACGGTGCCCGCGCCGAAGCCGAAGAACAGTACGGCAACCTCGACGGCGGCGACGAGCAGCAGGTCGATGATCTGAGCGATCGCACGCGTGCCAAGGCCGGCGATCTGGTACTCGAACGAAACGCGCTCGGGCGTGACGACAATCAGTTCGCTATCGGAGAGCGGGCGCTCCATGTCGCGTATTTTGCTTGCCGTGCGCTCTGAAGAGTTCGTCGCACTGCGGCGCGAGGACTGGAACCGCCTCGAGGACTTGCTGGCGCGAGCCGGTGCCAGCCAACTGAGCGCCCTCGCACCGGCTCAGGTATTGACCATGGCAGCGCTTTACAGGCGAGCGACGGCCGACCTCGCGCGCGCCCAACGAGACTGGCCCAGCGAGCCGGTCCACAGCTACCTCAACGGCCTGGTCGGGCGAGGCCACGGCATCGTGTATCGGCGCGGTGGCAGGGTCTGGCGACGAATCCGCGACTTTTACGCTGAGGTGCTCCCGCGGACGTATCGGCAAGCGTGGCCATACCTGCTGGCTTCGGCGGCCTTGCTCTTCGTGCCTGCCCTCGTCAGCTTCTTCGTCGTCCTCGCCAACCCGGATTCAGCCACCGCCGTCGGCGCCACACCCGACCTCATCGACCAGGTGCGCCAACACAAGCTGTGGACCGACATACCGCCTGGGGTGCGTGCGATTGCCGGCGGCGCGATCATGGCCAACAACATCATCGTCGTGATGTTGGCCTTTGGTTTTGGTTTGGTATTCGGGCTGCCCGTGATCTATGTCCTGATCACCAACGGCATCAGCATTGGCGGCCTTTTCGGCCTCACTGCGGCATACGGGCTGGCCGGCGGCCTTTTCGACTTCGTCATCGCGCACGGAGTCCTCGAGCTGTCGGTCATCGTTGCGGAGGGCGCCGCCGGCCTGATGATGGGCTGGGCCTTGGTGTCGCCGGGCAATCGAAGGCGGGCTGACGCGCTGGTCGACGCCGCCCGGCGCGCGTTCATCCTGCTGATCGGGCTCGCCCCGCTGCTGGTGGTGGCGGGCACGATCGAAGGGAACATCTCTCCATCTGACGCGCCTTTCGGCGCCAAGCTCACGATCGGACTGGCTACCGGCCTTCTGTACTACTCCTACCTGCTGCTGGTTGGCCGTCGGGCCAGCGTCAGAGAAGCGCCCGCTCCTTGAGCTCCAGGTAGCGCTCCACCAGCGCCGGGCTGAGGCTGCCAGCGACAACATCCAGTCCCAGCACTCCTCCACGTCGCAGCAATTCGAAGCTCTCGCGGCGGCTGGCGACAAATTCCTCGGCAGCAGCCCACTCGTAAGCGCGCGAAGACCTGGTGACAGGTGCATCGCGGGCCCTCAGGACTGCGGGATCGGACATGGCCACCACCAGAACGAGGTGGCGGGCGGCAAGGCGCAGGCAGTGGGCGACGAGCTCCTTCGAGGCTTCGGGATCCTGAACGTCCGTGAGCACGACCACCATCGAGCGACGCCCCACCCGCAGCGCCAGGTGAGTGAAAGCGTGGCCGAAATCAGGTTCGACGTAGTCGGCCTTGATCGCGTACAGAGCTTCAGTCAGCCGCCGGATCTGCGAGCTGCCACGTTCGGGTTTGATAAAACCGGTGACTCGATCGTCGAATGTCATCAGGCCGACGCGATCGCCGTATGCATGCGCCACCCACGCGAGCATCAACGCCGCGTTGACCGCATGGTCGAGCTTGTCGAGCTCACCCGCCGGCGCGGTCATGAAACGGCCGCAATCGAGGACGATCATCACCTGCTGGCCGCGCTCCGCCTCGACTTCGACCACCACCGGCCGATCGCGCCGAGCCGTGGCGGTCCAGCTCACCCGCCGCACGTCGTCGCCGCGCACATAGTCGCGCAGCCCGGCAAATGCCGTCGATGCGCCCGGCGGCCGCGCCCTCCGCAGGCCGGCCATCGCACGCAAGCCGCGGCGCAAAGTCAGTTGCACCCGTTTGATCGCCACCACGTTGGGAAAGACCGCGACCTCGTCGGGCCGCGCCAGGCGAACCTGGCGGCGCCACCAACCGTCGTCCCTGGAGACCTGCAGGTCGATTGGGCCGAACGAGAAGGCGCCACGCCGCGGTGACGAGGTGAGATAGCTCACGGCAAGGCGGCCGTGATCGTCGAATCTGCCCTCGAGCTCGCGCGGGTGAGGCTTGAGCTCCGGCGGCGCGTGGTCCGCCACCCGCGCCCGGAGGCCGGCAGCGGCCGGATTTTCAACCACCACCGTCACCTCTTCGGTCTCGCCCAGCGAGAAGGGCTCCGGAACAAGCCGGCGCACCCGATAGCCCGAGCGGCCGGGCAGAAGTGCCAGATCCCGCGCGAGGATGAGGACGAGGCCGACGTGGTAGGCAACCGCGACCAAGCCGATCAGCGGCGAGACGATTGACAGCACGATCAGGGCCGCCCCGATCGCGATCGCCCAAAGCAGGCGAGGTTGGGGCGCGAGGCCACGAATCATTGCCAGCTTCCTAGCGCGGCGGCACGACCCTGGCCGCGACCGCCTCGAGGACGCTGTCTGGTGTCTGGCCGCCAACCTCAGCTTCGGGCCGCAGGATGAGCCGGTGGCGAAATGCGGGGGCGAGCAGCGCTTTCACGTGATCCGGGGTGACGAAGTCCGATCCATCGAATGCCGCCAGTGCCCGCGACGCCAGCATCAGCAGGACCTCCGCGCGAGTGCTTGCCCCGAGGGCGATCTCCGGCGCGGTCCGAGTGGCTGACGCGAGGTCGACGACGTACTTGCGGATCTTTTCGTCGATCACGACTTTTGCCACCTGTTCGCGGCACGCGTCAATGTCGGCGCCGCTCAACACAGGCTCCACGCCCGCCTTGGCGGGATCGCGCAGCTCGATGCCCGACTCCCAACGGCGAAGAATCTCCATCTCGTCGGCTGAGGTTGGATAGTCGAGCCGGATCTTGAACAGGAATCGGTCTTGCTGCGCTTCGGGCAGCGGGTAGGTGCCTTCGTACTCGACGGGGTTCTGTGTGGCCAGCACCAGAAACGGCGCCGGCAACGCGAGCTGCTCGCCTTCGAGCGTGACACCCCTTTCCTCCATCGCCTCGAGGAGCGCTGACTGCACTTTGGCCGGGGCACGGTTAATCTCATCCGCCAGGAGGACGTTCGTGAATATCGGGCCGCGCCGCAGGGCGAACGTTCGATTCGCTAGGTCGTAGACCGATGTGCCGACGATGTCGGCCGGCATCAGGTCAGGTGTGAACTGGACGCGGCTGTACTGCAGGGACAATGCGCGAGCCATCGACTTGGCCAGGAGAGTCTTGCCGGTTCCGGGAACGCCTTCGAGCAACACGTGGCCCTCGGCCACCAGGGCGATCGCGCACAGACGAATTGCATCTTCCTGGCCGACGACAGCCTTGATCAGCTGATCGCGAAGGCGAGCGTAGAAATCTGGGGCCGTGACGGCGCCGGAACCTTGGGTCATTTGACCTCCTTGGATGCGGTGGGACGGAGCTGGTTGTGCGCCCGGGAAATCGGATAGGCGACGTCGTGCAACCGCTGGGCTGCTTTCAGCAGGTCGGTTTCAGCGCCCGATGAGCTATGGAGCGCGCTTTCGGCCTCGGCGAGGTCTGCAGCGAGCTCCGGCGCGCGAACCCAAAGAGCATTCCAGAAGCGCTCACGTGGCATCAAAGGTATCCCGGTGCGCGCGGCTACGGCTCGCTCACTGGCGGTGGCAAGAACCCCGAGCGTGAGCGCACGTGCTCCGGACCGGCGCAGGAGCTCCCCCACCGCCACCGCCCATTCGGCGTCAGCCCTCGCGGTTTCCGCAGGCCGTGGAATCAGCGGTCCGAAGCGCCGGCCGCGCAGAAGCAAGCCGACGAACACTGCCACGAGCAGCCACGTGATCCCAGCGCCCCAAGGCGTCAGCAGCCAGGCTTGCGGGGACAGGTCAGTGAAAGTCAGCCCATGGTGATACTCGTCGAATGCCACCGTGCCGCGGTCGGTGCCCAAAAGATCGGCGAGCAGACGCCCGTTGTCCTGCTTCTCCAAGTAGCCGTTGCAGAGCATCAGTGGATCTGAAAGCACGAAGACTCGGCCACTCCCGAGGTAGCTCACGTAACCAAGAACGAAGCCTCCGGCGGAACGCAGGATCGGCACCTGATCGCTGGCGGGGTCGAGCGGTACCGCGTTGCCGCCACCGGCAACCTGGTTGACGCCGGCCAAGACTGGTTCCGCAGTCGCCGTGGTGCTGTCGACGGTACCGTTGATAACGCTGACGTCAAAAGCCCGATCCAGCTCCGGATCGCCCTGCTCGGAGGCGTAGACGAGAACGCCGCCCGAGCGCACCCATGCAGCGGTCCGATCGGCCTCCTCCGCTGTAAACGGGCTCGTTGGCGTCAACACGAACATCACGCTGTTCGGGGACGGCAAAGTGAATGCGCCGGTCACCTCGACTGTCGGATGGCCCATGGCTTGAGCGAACAGGACTGCCGCCGACGCGCCGTCGGCAGCGTCACTCGTTGAGCTGTGCTCCGGCGACCCCTGCGGCGGCTGGACCAAATATGCCAATGCCGCAATCGCCGATGACAGAACCACCGCGACCAACCAGCCGCGTGCTCCCCTCAAGCTGCCAGCTCCTTCGGCTGCCGGAAGGCGGCTGCCACCTCGACGGCGCGCGCGTAGGTCCCGCTGTCGACGTCCCGGCCGCCGTACACCGCCGCTTCGAACGGGGCGAGCAAGGGGCGCAGGCGGGACGGATCAGGGGCGTGTTGAAAGATCTCGCGGACGGTCAAGGGACTTCCCTCCCAGGTCCGCTCGCCAGCGAGAGTCGCGGCAACACCCGCGCACAGGGCGCGAATGGCTCCAACTCGATCGCCGGCAGCCGCCAGTCGGTCTGCCTCCGCGAAGTAGTCTTCAGGCGCCCGAGGCCCGGTCAGGCTACCTGCGGCAGAACCCTCTCGCAGACGGCCGCGGGTCGAGCTGAATATCAGCACGGCGACGATCGCCAAGACGATCGCGCCGAATACGTAGTAGACCCAGTCCGGAAGGGGCAGCGAACCCGATTCGCGTTGGAAGATGTTCAGCAGGTCCTTGACCCTGTAGCTGAACCATTGGCGTAGGCGATCCAGCCACGTTTGCGGTTGGTGCAGCGCGTCGTACCTGTGCATCGCCATCACGGCGCGCAGCCTCTGCTGCGCTTGCGCTGGGTCTGAGGTGTCCGCGGGACGGTTGAGGGCAGCGAGCAACGCCTGCAGCCGGTCGGTGGCATCGGCAAAGTTCGGGGGGCTTTGTTGCAGGTCGGCGATGACCTCACGCTGTGTGAGCCCGGTGCCTGCCTCGAGCACCGTCAGCGCTCGCTGGGCCGTGGCGGTGTCGCTGGGCAGAACGTCGGCTATCAGCGTCAGCGTGTCCTGGACGGCCTGCTTGAATGCGGCGGGGTCCGTGTTGTCAGCACGAGCCTGCGCCGGTGAGACAAACGCTAGGGCCAGGGCGAGCGATCCGATCGCGAGTCCCTGGGCGACTATCCGCGCGATGAGAGTCCTCACGCCGCCGGGGGCGGAGTTCCAACGCGCTGCGCAAGCTGAAACAAATCGAGGCCCTCTCGCCGCACCCGAAGATCGAAATAGATGAGCACCGTGGCGATCTGGAGGATGGGGGCGACGAGGGAGCTGACGAGAATACCTGTCGCTTCCGATATCGCCAGGCTCAGATAGGAAGAGACGAATGCCTGCAATAGAAACTGCCCCAACGAGAGAAACGCTTGCAGTGCTCCAGACACCACTTCGACCAGGATGTACATCAAGAAAAGAATCAAGAACGTACGCCACCATCGCCCCTCAACCAATCGCCAGCTCCGACCCAGGGCGGTGCCCAGCCCGATGTTCTCGATGAACATCGCGGGCATCCATGCGATCCACCTGACGCCGATCCAGATCCACAACGGAAACAGGCAGAACAAAATGGCCATCCCCGCCAGCAGCAAGAAGTACCCGATGATGTGAAGGTAGCGGCGCAAGGCTGCCCGCATCGCGCTCCAGAAAGTGACGGGGCGGCCCAGCGCGGACTCGCACGCGGCATACGTGATCGAGCCGTAGAGCAGCGGGTACAGCGCTATCGCGAGCACGAGGATGATGGCCAGCGAAGCCAGCGTCGGACCGAGGTCTGGGGGCTGGCTTGAGGAAGTTTGCAGCGCCAGGTCGTTGAACAGGTTGAAGAAGCTGAAGCCGGCGCCGACGGCGAGTGGGATCGTCAGGATGACGGAGATGCCGGCGAAAAGGAAAAAGTGGCGCCTGTACATCCGAAACGTCTCGTCCAGGAGGTCGCCGATCTCGAGGGGCCGCAGTCTTAGCGGAGCAGGTGCGCTCAATGTTCGAGCCATTGTCGCGCTGGCGGACGAGTTTCGTCGCCCAGCTGCGCGTTATCCAGTCGGGCTAACGCCGTGACAAAACCCGGCTGCCGAGTCTGAACCGGAAGGTGATGTGACCACCAAAGCTCGGCGGTCAAGCGTGAGCACGCTTGTGTTTTGTTGGTCGGAGACGATAGGTCGGTTGCGCAGATGTACCGGCTGAAGCTCGAGCTCGATGGCGACGACCTCCAAGTGGCAACAGACGGAGAATCGCCAGTCAAGACCTACCCCACATCGTATTTCTGGATCTACGACTCCCGAGGCTCGACGACTTTGGGGTCCTCGAAGCCCTGCGCTCGAACGCCAAGACAAAGGAGACGCGCGTGGTGATCCTCTCCAACTACAGTCGCAGGGAGACGGGCGATCGCGCGTCCAAGCTCGGCGTGCTCAACCAGCCGATCAAATCGGAAACGACCCCCGCAAAGCTCACCGCCGGACTCGACCGGTGGCTGAGCTCGTCGGCCGACTCGGAGCTAGGGCTTCGCGGCGGCCGCCGCCGGCTCTTTGTGCTTGTGCTTGACCGGCGTGAACTTCAGCGCGTCTTCGCCGTCCACGTCGATCTGCACCGTGTCCCCGCGCGCGATCTTTCCACGCAGCAGGTGCTCGGACAGCTGGTCCTCGATCCTGTTGGTGATGACTCGCCGCAACGGACGCGCCCCGTAGACGCGGTCGTAGCCCTCTTTTGCCAGCAGATCCTTGGCGGCGTCGGTGACCTCGATGATGATCTGCTGCTCGGCCAGGTGCTTGCTCAAGCGGTTCAGCTGGAGGTCGACGATCTCGCGGATCTGAGCCGTGGTCAGGCTCTTGAAGACGACCACGGCGTCGACTCGGTTGAGGAACTCCGGGCGGAACATCCGCTTCAGCTCGACGTCGATCTTCTCTTTCGTGTTCTTGTGGCGTCGCTCGACCTCGCCGGCTTCGTCCACCACCGCGGGCTGGAAACCGAGCGATGTACCTGCCTGGTTCACGTCGCGGATGCCCAGGTTGGAGGTCATGATGATCACCGTGTTCGCGAAGTTGACCACCTTGCCTTTGGCGTCGCTGAGCCTGCCGTCCTCGAGGATCTGCAACAGCATGTTGAACACCTCGGGGTGCGCCTTCTCGATCTCGTCGAACAGGATCACCGAGTAGGGCCGGCGCCTGACCGCTTCGGTTAGCTGACCGCCCTCGTCATAGCCGACGTAGCCTGGAGGCGAGCCCACCAAACGCGCGGTGGTGTGCCGCTCCATGAACTCCGACATGTCGAGCTTGATGAGCGAATCCTCCGAGTCGAACAGGTACTCGGCAAGCGCACGCGCCAACTCGGTTTTGCCAATTCCAGTCGGACCCAGAAAGATGAACGACCCGATTGGCCGTCGGGGATCCTTCAAGCCCGCGCGAGCGCGCCTGACCGCCTGCGAAACGGTGATGATCGCCTCGTCCTGGCCGACCATCCGCTTGTGAATCTCTTCTTCCATCCGCAGCAGGCGCGCAGTTTCTTCCTCGACGAGGCGTGACACCGGCACGCCCGTCCAGGCGGCAACGATCTGGGCGATGTGCTCTTCGTTGACGTCCGGGACGGTCTCGCCCAGCTTGTCGCGCCACGCCGCTTCCTTGACGGCAAGCTTGTCCTGCAGCTTCTTGACCTTGTCGCGGACGCTTGCCGCGGCCTCGAAGTCCTGCTTGTTGACCGACTCATCCTGGTCGGTACGGTATTTCTTGATCTCCTTCTGCAGCTCTTTCAAGTCATCAGGCGTGGTCGTGAGCTTCATCCGCACGCGCGCGGAGGCCTCGTCGATGAGGTCGATCGCCTTGTCCGGAAGCGCCCGGTCGCTGACGTACCTATCGCTCAACACCGCGGCGGCGTGAACCGCCGAGTCGGTGATGACGACCCGGTGGTGCTTCTCATAAAGCGACTTCACGCCGTTGAGGATGTCGATGGTCTCGGCCAGGCTGGGCTGATCGACGAACACCGGCTGGAATCGGCGCTCGAGCGCCGCGTCCTTCTCGATGTACTTGCGGTATTCGTTGAGCGTGGTCGCGCCGATGCACTGAATCTCGCCTCGAGCGAGCGCGGGCTTCAGGATGTTGGCCGCGTCGATGGCGCCTTCTGCTGCGCCCGCGCCGACCAGCGTGTGCAGCTCGTCGATGAACAGCACGACCTCACGGCTGGAGCGGATCTCGTCGAGGATCTTCTTCAAGCGCTCCTCGAACTCGCCTCGGTACTTCGTGCCGGCGACCAGCGCGCCCATATCGAGCGTGAGCACGCGCTTGTGCTGCAGCGACTCGGGCACGTTGCCGAGGTTGATCTGCTGCGCCAACCCTTCGGCGATGGCCGTCTTGCCGACGCCTGGCTCGCCGATGAGGGCGGGATTGTTCTTGGTCCTGCGACTCAGGATCTGGATGACCCGCTCGATCTCCATCTCGCGGCCGATGACGGGATCAAGCTGGTTGCGGCGCGCCAGCTCGGTCAGGTCGCGCCCGAACTGGTCGAGCAACGGCGTCTTCGACGGCTTTTTCGGAGCCGGCTCGGCTTCAGTCTCTGCGCTCGAGTCGTGCAGCAGGCGCTCGATCTCCGAGCGAACCTTGTCCAGGGTCGCGCCAAGATCTTCGAGCACGTGTGCGGCAATGCCTTCGCCTTCGATCAGCAGCCCAAGCAAAAGGTGCTCGGTGCCGACGTAGTTGTGGCCCATGCGGCGCGCTTCCTCGAAGGAGATCTCGATGACCTTCTTCACGCGCGAGGTCGGAATGATCTGCTGGATGATGATCCGCTCGTTCCGCCCGAGCACCGACTCGATCGTCTGGCGGACCTTGCCGATTTCCACGCCAAGATTGTTCAGAACCTTGGCGGCGAGGCCTTCGCCCTCGCGCAACAAGCCCAGGAGCAGGTGCTCCGTTCCGATATAGCTGTGGTGCGATCGTTCTGCTTCTTCTTGGGCGAGCGTCAGGACTTTCTTAGCCCGCTCAGTGAATCGTTCAAAGGGATACAAGGTCTTCCTCCTGGACTACGACCTGATTACGGTGGGGCCAGCACCTCCTCGATCTATTGCTAGGGTACGCGTTGGTACCTCGCCCCTAATATAACGAACAACTCAACCGGCGGAATTCCCTGGTGGAGGTACTCATTGAGGGCGCTTGTTGAGCGCCTCGGCGGTTTCCTCCCCGCGGCGATCGCCCTGGCACTTCCCACCGTCTTCATACCCTTTGCCGTCGACTCTTACATACTGCCGCGCGCCGGCATTGTCATCGCCGGCGCCGGCCTCGGTTGTGGACTTGCGCTACTCCTCCCTGGCGGGCCAACCCTGGGCCGGCTGCGCCTGCCTCTGATCGCCGCCGCCGCCGCCGCTCTGCTTGCGTTTGCCTTCTCGGTTTCCTGGCCGCTGAGCTTGGAAGGCTCATATACCCGCTACGAGTCGCTTCCAATCAGGCTCGCCTATCTCGGGCTGCTGGCGGCGCCGGTCTGGCTGCTGCGGGACCAGGCCTCCCGCGAGCGGGTGATTCCAGCCTTCGTGATCGGCACCACCATCGCGTCATTTCAGGCGCTCGGCCAGTCCGCCCTGCTGCTGAACCACTCAATCGCCTACCGGCCGGATGGCAACCTCGGCAACGCCAACCTCCTGGGTGCCTTGCTGTCGATGGCCATACCGCTGGCCTTCGCTCGCGGCCTCCATGCGCCAAAGCTCGGCGTGCCCTGGTGGGCGGCCCTGGTGGTCATGACGGGCGCGGTCGTGGCGACGACGTCGCGCAGCGGCGGGCTGGGGGCGGTGGCCGGCTGCCTTGCCGTGATTGTCTTCATGCTCCGGGGTAAGCAAGCACTCATTGGCGCGACCGCCGCGCTGGCGGTCGTCGCGACAGGCTTGGCGCTGATCGTCTTCTCCCCCCTTCGATTCCTCAACGACGACCCCGGGGCCGCCCGCCTGCACCTGTGGTCGGACGCGATCCGCATGATCGCCGCCCGGCCCCTGACGGGCTGGGGCGAGGATGCCACGGGCGTCGTCTACGGCAGGTTCCTCAGCGGCGACTGGGCGCCCGAGGTCGACCGTGCGCACTCGGGCCCGCTCGACATTGCGGCCACCCAGGGCGTGATCGGTCTGGTCGCGCTGGCATGGGTGCTGGTGACCTTGATCCGCGGCTTCTGGCGCTGGCGCCACGCCGGCTCGATCGGCCCCCTCGCCGCCGCCTGTCTGGGCTACACGGTCTGGGTCGTCTTCAACTTTGATTGGGCGCCCGCCACCGGCGTGTTCTGGCTGCTGGCCGGCACCGCCTGGTCAGGCGTGAGGGCGGCCGAGAGCGCAACGCCGCCGATTCCCTCAACCACCAGATCCGGGAGCCATTCCGCAGGTTTGGGCTCAAAAGCGGCATTCCGCGGCCTGGATGGCGCGCGCTTGGCGCCAAGCGTGCGGTTCGCCCGCTCGATCGGGGCGGCCGCGCTGGCGGCTGGTGTCATCTGGCTTGGCGCCATGCCGGTGCTTGCAGATGTTTGGTACTACCAGAGCCGCCTGGATCTGTCGGTGATCGTCGATCCCCTCCAGGGCCGCTATCACTGGGTGCTCGGCCAGGGACTGGTGGCGATGGGATCGACCTCGCGCGGCCTGACGCAGTTCCAGCTGGCCGCAAAGCTCGGTGAGAGCGATCCTCAGCTGTACGTGGACCTCGGCGACGCCGACCAGCGGCTGGGCCATACGACCGAGGCGCAGGCCGCCTACCGGATGGCCGTTCTCATCGATCCTTATTTCCTCCCGGCGAGGGATCGGCTGGCGGGCAAAGGCGTGCCGCCATCGGGCTGACCGCGAACCGGCGCTCCGCCCGCGGACTGCGGCTAGAAGTCGTCCTCCACGTCTTCGTACTCGTCCGCCCGGTGCTCCGTCCGCGCGGCCCCAAGGGTCGCGGGAGGCGCTGACAGCTGTTTCAGGCTCAGGGAGATACGCCGCCTTGCGGTGTCGATCCCGATCACCTTGACCTGCAGGTTCTCCCCCACCTTGAGGACATCCTCGGTGCGCTCGACGTGATCCCAAGAAAGCTCCGAGATGTGAAGCAGGCCTTCGATGCCCGCCATGATCTGCAGGAAGGCGCCGTACTTCTTGGTCTTGGTGACCTGGCCCTCGACGATCGAGCCGATCGGCATCGACTGGACCAGCTTTTCCCAGGGGTCTTGCTGGAGCTGCCGAAGCGAAAGGGAGATGCGGGTCTGCTCAGGGTCGAGTTTGATTACCTTCACAGTGACCTCGTCTCCGAGCTGCAGGACATCGGTGACCTTGGACACGCGGTCCCACGAGAGCTCAGAGATGTGGATGAGCCCGTCGGCGCCGCCGATATCGACAAAGGCTCCGTAGCTGGTGATGCCCGACACGGTGCCCTTGACCGTCGTGCCCGTCAGCAGACGGCTGAACAGGTCCTCGCGCTTGCGCGCGCGATCCTCGTCCTCGGCCGCCTTCTGGCTGACGATAAGCCGGTTGCGCTTGCGGTTGACTTCCAGGATCTTGACCGGGATCCGCTGCCCAACGAGAGACTCCAGGCTGCCCGCGTAAGCCCGAGCGACCTGGCTGGAAGGCAGGAACCCGCGGAGGCCCAGGACGTTGACGATCAGGCCGCCCTTGTTCTGCTCCCTAACATCGGCTTCGATGACGGAACCGTCGGTCTGCTTCTCGGCAGCGACGATCCACGTGGTCTCCGCCCGCGCCCGCCGAAGGCTGAGGACGACGTTGCCCTCCTCGTTCTCGGGCTGCAGGACATAGACCTTGATCTGGTCGCCGGGCTCGAGCCCGACGGAATCGGCCTCACCGCGAAGCCCCAGCTCCTTGCTGGAGATGACACCCTCGGCCTTGGCACCGATGTCGACCAGGACCTCGTCAGCGTCGACGCGAACCACGATGCCATCGACAATGTCCCCATGATTGGGAGTCTTGAAGGCCTCCGATTCGTAATGGAGGTAGTCCTCCATCGTCATCGCGGCTGATGAGTCTCTTTCGGTGTCCTCCTCTTGTTCTGTCAGGACAGCACCGGACTCATTGGACACGCGCATTCCCCCTAAGGTTTATTGGTGTGGTGTTGGTCGTCAATTCGGCCTCCGCCAGTACGAACCGCAATTGTACCGCAGAAAATCGATTTAGCCAGGAAAAGGCGCGGCCAGGTCGGCATTGTCGATGAGGCGGGTTTTACCGATCCAGACGGCCATCACCGCGAGCGTTCCTGGAGGGATGAAGGTGTCAGGGTCGACCAGCTCGACGTATTCGATCCTTGCCAGCGGTTCGGCCTGCAGAACCTCGAGGATCCCCTTCTTGAGCTCTTTGAGGTCGCGTGCTCCCGTCTTGTAAGCCCTGGCGGCGCGGTCCAGAGCAAAGCTCAAGCACGAAGCCGACTGGCGCTCCTGCGGCCCGAGATAAGCATTTCGCGAGCTCAGGGCCAGGCCGTCGGCGTCGCGAACGGTCCGGCAGGCAACGATCTTGACGCCAGCGTCAAGGTCCTGGGCGAGCCGTTTGACGACCGCCACCTGCTGGGCGTCCTTTTGACCGAAATAGGCCGTGTCGGGTTCAGCGGCGGTGAAGAGCTTGGTGACCACGGTCGAGACCCCTTCGAAATGCCCAGGCCGGGCCGCGCCCTCGAGCGTATCCGCGATTCCAAACACCTTGACCCTGGTCGTCGCCCCGGGCGGGTACATGACGCCGACCGACGGCACATAGACTGCGGCCACCCCAGCTTGCTGCAACAGCGCGAGGTCCCGCTCCGGGCTGGTCGGATATCGGGCGAGGTCTTCGTTGGGCCCGAACTGGATCGGGTTCACGAAGATGCTGACAACGACCCTCGAGTTCTCTTTGCAGGCCCGTTCGACCAGGCTCATGTGGCCGGCGTGCAGGGCTCCCATCGTCGGGACCAGGCCAATGGTTTGCCCCTCGTGCCGCCATCCACGGGAGGTCGCCAGCATCGCTGGCGGGGTGTCGATGACGGTCGGCGCGCTAGCCAGCGCCGTACTTCGCCTCTTCTCGAGGCTCCTTCTCGACTTCCTTTTGCCCGGCGACGGAGCCATTTGCGGAGTACGAGTGCTCGGGGCCGGGGAACGAGCCGGCGCCCACCTCCTGGGCATACTGCTGGACGGCCCTGCCGATCTCGTCCGCCAGGTTGGCGTAGCGCTTGACGAACTTGGGCGGCTTGCCCGTCGTCATGCCGAGCATGTCGTGCAGCACGAGCACCTGGCCGTCTGTCCCGGGTCCCGCTCCAATCCCGATGGTCGGTATGCGCAGGGCATGCGTGACTCGCGTGGCCACCGCGTTCGGCACGCCTTCGAGCACCAGGCTGAACGCGCCGGCCTGCTCCAGCTCCTTGGCGTCCGCGACGATTCGCGCCGCCTGCGACTCGCTCTTGCCCTGGACCTTGAAACCACCCATCTGATGGACAAACTGCGGCGTGAGCCCCAGATGGCCCATCACGGGTATGCCCATCTCAGTCAGCCGGCGCGTGATCTCGACGATGCGGCCGCCGCCCTCGAGCTTCACCGCGTGCATGCCGCCCTCCTGTAGGAAGCGCCCGGCGCTCGTGATCGCCTGCTCGACCGATGCGTGATACGACATGAACGGCATGTCGCCTACGAGCAGGGCTTGTCTCGAGCCGCGAGAGACGGCCTTGGCGTGGTGGATCATCTCGTCGAGGGTTACAGGCAAGGTGGTCGGGTAACCGAGCACCACCATTCCCAGGCTGTCGCCGACCAGAAGGACTGGGATGCCGGCGTCGTCGAGAATCTGCGCGCTGAGGTAGTCGTAGGCCGTCAGCATCGCGAAACGACGGCCTTCATCCTTGAATCTCTGGACGTCCAGAACCGTTGTCATCGACGAGATCTCCTTCGGGTCGCTGCCACTTTTCGGGTCAGCGCCCTTCTCGTTCGCTCGGCCGCCGCCGGCTTCAAACCGGCCTGTTGGGCGATCTCGAGCGCGACCTCGCCGAGCATACGATAAAGGTCGCTTTTTCGGCCCTTTGCGGCCCGTCGAGCGTGGGTTTCGAGCTGGCCCAGGGCGATGAGATGCCGCTTGACGGTCTCGGCATCGCCTCGCCGGATCGGACCTGTCAGCGCAAGCACCGGTCCGCGCTCGCGCACGTTGGCCACCGCACCCTCCGCCAGCGGCACCAGACCCTGGATGGCTTGCTTTTCCGTCCAGCCCGACTGCTCCAGCAGGCCTACCGCCTCGGCGAGCAGCGTGACAACGTAGTTGGACGCGAAGACCGCCGCCGCGTGGTACACGGCCCGTTGCGCGTCCACGACTCTCTTCGGGGTGGCGCCCAGGTCGCGCGCCAGACCGTTCAGAGCCCGGCGCAGCGACTCCGTGCTGGCATCGACCCCGATCACGATTCCGCGGAAAGCTTCCGGCGGCCCGGGTTGCGGAAACGAACGGAGGGGATGAAACGAGCCCACGGCGTGGCGCCGGTCGAGCGGCGCCAGGGCTGCGAGCTCGAGCGCACCGCTGGCATGGACGAAGGCAACTTTGTCCGGAATGTCCGCTGAAGCCAGCATTGAGGCGACCGCGGCGACTGCGTCATCCGGCACCGTGAGGAAGACCACCGTCGTTCCCGATGCGGTGGGCCTGCGGAGCAGGGCCGGCAGGCGGGCACGGGCGCTTACCAGGCGCACCTCGTGACCGGCCGCGCGAAGCCCTCCGGCCAGGCTGCGACCGAGGTTGCCCCTGCCCGCGACGATCAGCCGCGGGGGCGCAGGCGTCTTAGGAGGCGGTCGAGGACGCTGCGGCGGGGGCCTCCGGCGCCTGGCGGTTCAAGATCTCGTCGAGCTCTTTGGCGTCCAATGTCTCGACGATCTTGAGGCGCTCGACCACCGCGTCCATCTTGTCCCGCTGGCCGGAGAGGATGGTCTTGGCCGTCTGGTAGCCGTGATTGACGATGCTGCGGATTTCCTCATCGATGACCGCAGCCACCTCTTCCGAGTAGTTGCGCTGCTCGCCCAGGTCACGGCCGAGGAAAACGAGCTCCTCATGGTGGCCCATGGCGACGGTGCCCAGCTTCTCGGACATGCCCCACTGGGTGACCATGCGGCGCGCCATCTGCGTCGCCTTCTGGATATCGTTCTCGGCTCCCGAGGTGATGTCACCGAAGACGATCTCCTCGGCGACGCGCCCGCCCATGATGCCGGCGATCTCATCCATCAGCTCATCGCGCGAGATGAGGTACTTGTCCTCTTCCGGCAGGCTCAAGGTCCACCCCAGCGCCATGCCTCGCGAGATGATCGAGACCTTGTGCACGGGGTTCGTGTGTGGCAAGGCAATCATCACGAGCGCATGGCCGGTCTCGTGATAGGCGATGACCTCTTTCTCATGGTCCGAGATGCGGCGGCTCTTGCGCTCGGGTCCGGCGATCACGCGCGCGATCGCCTCCTCGAGCTCTTCCATACCGATCGTCTTCTTGTTGGCGCGGGCGGCGAGAATCGCAGCCTCATTGATGAGGTTGGCCAGGTCGGCGCCGCTGAACCCTGGCGTCTGGCGGGCCAGCACGTCGAGGTCGACGGTGGAGTCAAGCGGCTTGTTCCGAGCGTGCACGTCGAGGATCGCGCGGCGGCCCTTGATGTCGGGCCGGTCAAGAGTCACGTGCCGGTCGAAGCGGCCCGGTCGCAAAAGCGCGGGGTCGAGCACGTCTGGCCGGTTGGTCGCGGCAATCACTATGACGTGCGTGTTGGTGTCGAAACCGTCCATCTCCACCAGGAGCTGGTTGAGAGTCTGCTCGCGCTCGTCGTGACCGCCACCGAGGCCGGCGCCGCGCTGGCGGCCGACGGCGTCGATCTCGTCAACGAAAACGATGCAGGGTGAGTTCTTCTTGGCCTGGTCAAACAGGTCGCGGACGCGGCTCGCGCCGACACCGACGAACATCTCGACGAACTCGGAGCCCGAGATCGAGTAGAAGGGCACGCCGGCCTCCCCGGCCACGGCTTTGCTGAGTAGGGTTTTGCCGGTGCCTGGCGGTCCCACCAGCAGCACGCCCTTGGGTATGCGCGCGCCCAGAGCGACGAATTTCTCGGGATATTTAAGGAACTCGACGATCTCGCTGAGCTCCTGTTTTGCCTCTTCGACACCGGCGACATCGGCAAAGGTGATCGCCGGCTTGTCGCCCGCGATCAGCCGGGCGCGCGAGCGCCCGAACGACATCGCCTGGTTGTTGCCACTCTGGGTCTGGCGGAGCACCCACCACATGAACGCGGCAATGAGGATGACCAGGATGATGTTGGGCAGCAGGACGCTGAGCAGGTAGTTGCCGCCGTTGTTCTTGTCGAACTTGACCTGGACGTTGTGGGCGATGAGGTTGTCGACGAACGCGCAGTCGCCGGTGCTGCAGTCGGGAAGCACGACGTTATGTTTCTTGCCCGTGGCATCGATCGCAATCCCGTCAGCGCCGTTGATCTCCAGGGACTTGACATTGTTGGTCTGGGAGTTCGTTACCAGGTCGGAGTAGGTCCAGTCGGTGGAGCTCCCGGTGCCCTGGAGCGATTGCCACGTGAACCAGAACACGAGGCCGAGCAATACGACCAGTGCGAAATAAAACAGGCTGGAGCGAGGGAAGCGGCTCAAGTGGGCTCTCCTGAGGGGCTGTGCGGGGATTCTAGCACAGCGATTTTTGGCAGCCGCATGGGCGGATAGGGCACGACAGAGACATGCTGACCGGGGGTACCAGGGGTGGTTACCAGCTCCGCATCAATCGCGACCCCAGGCACCCACGCAAGCTTATCGGCCGCGAAGATGAGCGGCCAATCGTCGCGATCTTCACGCGGCACGCGGGCGTCCACAAAGATGTCTTGCAACTTGCGAGTTCCACGCCCGCCCCGTGGCCGCATGGTCAAGCCCGGCGACCGAAAACCCAAACGCAGGGCAAGGCCGACTTTGACATGCGCGGCCCCTTGATCAGCGCAACCAGAGCATGGCTTGACTTCTAGGCGCACGCTCCGTCGTTCTTGCCGGACTGATGTGGTTTTGGCCGCCACGATCTCCATGGTTTCCCCCACGATACGCAACCGCAAGCCTCGGGGTAAGTCCACGCCCCGACCCCCCGGTCCGGGCTGGGCCAGTTGCAGCATCGACTTCAGATGCCGGCGCGACAGCGCGGGCTGCGATCCACCCGCCTGCGCGTACAGCATTTTCATGAGCTCTGCCGCCACTGGCTCGGGCGAAGCGGCGACCGCGGCGCGCGCCAGCCGGCCACCGTTCAGCGCCGCGGCGGCCTGGACGGCGATCGATTCCTGGATCGACGTAGCACGCTGCGCCACCGCGTAGAAGCGTCGGAGGAGGCCTGGACGGTCACGCTCGAGGGCCGGCAAGATCTCACGCCGGACACGGACTCGCGCATAGGCGGGGTTCGAATTGGCGGGGTCTTCGAGAGCCACGATCCCGCGGTGGCTCAGAAATTCGGCAACCTCGCTGCGCCAAACCGACAGCATGGGGCGAATAAAGACTCCGCGACTCGCGGGCATGCCGCGAAGTCCAGCAAGCCCACATCCCCGCAGGAGGTGCAGCACGGCTCCCTCGACCACGTCGTCGGCGTTGTGCGCGAGGGCGACAACGTCGGCCTGCACCGCGTCGCGGGCTCGGTCCAGAAACTCATACCTGAGAGCCCGAGCCGCCGCCTGCACCGAGCCTTTCGTCAGCGGTGACGTGCGTCGCTCGCTGACAAACTCGATGTCCAACCGCCGGCACAAAAAGGCGACAAGTTCGGCGGCGCCGGCCGAGCCCTTCTGCAGCGCGTGGTCGTAGTGCGCCGCCACCACATCGAGTCCGATCTCCTGGGCGGCCACGAGCAGGGCGGTTGAGTCGGGACCTCCGGAGACGGCGACCAGCACTCGATCGCCGGGTCGGAGCCAAGCCGATCCGCGAAGAGCGAGGAGGAGCGGTTCGTCAGCGTTGTTGAGCAGCATGGTGGTGCCGGCTGGACTCGAACCAGCGACAACGCGATTATGAGTCGCGCGCTCTACCACCTGAGCTACGGCACCGCGGGACGCCGGCGTGCGCACAGGGCGCACTCCAGCAGGAAATCCTATCGCGCGGCCTGTGCCCGAGCCTTCAGCTTCCGCTTCTTGGTCCGGCGCTTCGCCAGCGCCACCCGCTTCCTTTTGTTCACGGCTCTCCCGATAACGAAAAGAGCCGGGCGACCCGGCTCGGGGATGGTTTCGAGTTAAGTTGCGGAGGTCGGATTCGAACCGACGACCTTCGGGTTATGAGCCCGACGAGCTGCCGCTGCTCCACTCCGCGGCTGAATTATACCGCCGGCCCTGCGGACCCCCGAGACGGTCGGTTCAGGGCGCCGCCGTGGCGGTGGGTGCCACCGGCGTGGGCGACGGAGGATCCGTAAGCAGGTACACCTTTTCGCCGCGGCGGGCAAATCCGTTTTGGCGGGCCTCCTCCTCGTTGGCGGCGCCGGACGCCAGCGACTGAACGTCGTTGTGGTAGCCCTTGTTCTCCGCCGCCAGATTCTCGTTCTGGCTACGCAGATCGGCCACCTGCTGGCTGAGCTTGTGGCCGATGTAGGCCTCTTGCGCGAATGCGTAGGCGCTCCACAGTGCGATCACCGCAACCACCGCAACGATGATGGTGCGACGCACTGCATGCCCGCTCGTGCGGACGCTGCCCGCGGCAACTGTGGCTTTGCTGTGTCTCATGCTGCGTCGTTAGTGGAAATCCGCGTCGACGAGTGCCGACTATAACAAACGCCCCCCGGTTTGGCGTCAGGGGAATGACGCCACCCTTATCCGGCTAACGGGATTCGTTCCAGCGCCGCGACTGCTCGTCA
>Ga0307373_10000196_pt1 | contig 109057 bp, 103 predicted proteins | sample OX2MG_FD_202534 | JGI IMG/M metagenome (GOLD analysis project Ga0307373, IMG submission 202534) | Soil microbial communities from Risofladan, Vaasa, Finland - OX-2 | ecosystem: Environmental > Terrestrial > Soil > Coastal area > Acid sulfate soil | place: Finland: Risofladan, Vaasa... | reverse complement strand
TTGTTGAGAGTATCGAAATCCAGCTTGGCCGGTTCGGTATAGATGTCGTCGGGAAAATCGGGCATGCAGGCGCTCTCCGCAGTGGTCGGGGTCGAAGCGGGGAGTTTAAAGCGCCGCTCCGGGCCGCAGAATCCTCGCTGCTGCCGCGTCTGCGCCGGCACCTCAAACGTACAGACGCCAGCCGAATCCGAAGCACTCCGCGCACACCTGCGTGCCGACCTTGCCGACCCCTTTGCAGGACTCGCACTCGTCCCAGACGTACGAGAGGTCGCTCTTGAACGTCCCCGGACAGCGCCGGCCGTAGACGATCCGCTGGCAGCGCTGATTCAGCGCTTCGTGGTGGTCGGTCGGTGTGTGGCAGACGCCGCACGCACCCAGGGGCTTCGGCTTCTTGACGGGCCGCATCGCGTTCGCCCTCCTCGATCCGCATGGTAGCAGCGGCGCAGGCGCAGCGGGACCGCGAGGTGGCGGTCGGCCCTGTCGAATGCAGCGTCGCAGGCGTCACGCTGCTGACACATGCGACCCATACCATCACGCTACCCGCACTACTGGGGTTTGCCGTGCCGTGAGAGAGCAGCCTGCTGCCATGACTGCCTCGGTGCTGTTCGATCGACCTTGCGCCCGGCCTGTGATCCGCAAGGCGCGCCGCTCGCCGAGCATGCCATGAACGTCGCCGATCTGGGACCCTTCCGGGTGCGCACGCTGTTCCTGTCCGACGTGCATCTGGGTACGCGCGCCTGCCGCGCCGAGCATCTGCTGGCGTTTCTCAAGCGCTACGAGTTCGAATGGCTGTATCTGGTCGGTGACATCATCGATTTCTGGGCGCTCAGGCGCGGCGTGCACTGGCCGCGCAGTCACAACACGGTGATCCAGAAGATCCTGCGCCGCGCGCGCCACGGCACGCGCGTGGTGTACGTGGTGGGCAACCACGACGAGGCGCTGCGCGAGTACCTCAACCTCTCACTCGGGGAAATTGCCTTCACCGACGCATGCGTGCACAGCGCCGCCGATGGGCGCCGCTACCTGGTGGTGCACGGGGATCGCTACGACCAGGTCACCCATTACGCGCGCTGGATCTCGGTGCTCGGCGACTTGAGCTATCGGGCGCTGATCGAGGGCAACCGGCTGCTGTCCTGGGTGCGCCGCCGGCTCGGCGTCCCCGGTCACTGGTCGCTCGCCGATTACGCGAAGCGCAATGTGCTCAAGGCGGTGGCGTTCATCGGCGAGTTCGAGCGCGCGGTGGCGCGCGACGCCCGTCGCCTCGGCCACCAGGGCGTGATCTGCGGCCACATCCACACGCCGGTCGTCAAGGTCGTGGAGGGCATCGCCTACCTCAACTGCGGTGATTGGGTGGACAGCTGCTCGGCGATCATCGAACACCTCGACGGGCGCATGGAGCTGGTGCGCCAGGTGGGCGAGGACGGCCCGGTGGCGCCCAGCTCGACAGCGGAGCTGGAAAGCACGGCTGGCTGAACGTCAGGATCCGGTGTCGCCCCCGCATGCGGTCAGCCGTCGCTACTGTCACGAATCCGTAACCTTCCGATCCGATAATCGCACACGCCGTGCAGATTCAATCGACCCGTTGACATTTCATCGACTCGGGGCGTCACGATCGGTCTGCACAGCCGGATCGATAATTCCGGCGTTGCCAGGGAACACCGGGCGAAGAGCAACAAAGCGCAAACTTTCTCAGGAGAACACTGCATGCACACGTATCGTAAGATGAAGATCATGGGCTTTGCCGTGCTGGCCCTCGGCTTGAGCGGCTTGGCGCAGGCCGGCACCGCGATCACCGGGGCCGGCAGCACGTGGGTGTACCCCCTGGTGGCCAAATGGGCGGCCACCTATCAGAAGCAAACCGGTATCGAGGTCAACTACCAGTCGATCGGTTCCGGCGGCGGCATTCAGCAGATCAAGGCGGGCACGGTGAACTTCGGCGCGAGCGACATGCCGCTCAAGCCCGAGGAGCTGGCCGCGAGCCATTTGATCCAGTTTCCGACTGCCATTGCGGGTGCCGCCATGGTGGCGAACCTGCCCGGGATCAAACCCGGCGAGCTGGTGCTCAGCGGCCCGGTGATCGCCAAGATCTACCTCGGGGAAATCACGAAGTGGAACGACCCCGAGATCCAGGCCATGAACAAGGATCTGAAGCTCCCCGACACGGCCATCACCTGCGTGCATCGCGCGGACGGCTCCGGCACGACCTTCACCTTCACCAATTATTTGTCCAAAGTCAGCCCGGCATGGGCGCAGAAGGTGGGCTCCAACACCGCGGTGTCCTGGCCTACCGGCGTGGGCGGCAAGGGCAATGAGGGCGTATCCGCCTACGTGCAGCGCATCGTCGGCTCGATCGGCTACGTGGAATATGCCTACATCGTCGAGAATCACCTGACCTATGCGCGCATGTTCAACGAGGCCGGCAAGCTGGTCAGCCCCAACCTCAAGGGGTTCCAGGCGGCCGCGTCTCACGTGGACTTCCTCAAGGCGAAGGACTTCTACGTGATCCTGACCGATCAGCCCGGCGACGACACCTGGCCCATCTCCGGCTGCACCTGGCAGATCCTGCGCGTCGACGCCCCGAAGGCGGCCAACGAGCAGGTGGTGAAGTTCTTCCGGTGGGGCTTCGATCATGGCCAGGCTCAGGCAAGGGAGATATCCTTCGGCCCGCTTCCCGAGCCCACGGTGCATGCGATCGAGCTTTACTGGAAGAAGAATCTCGGCATCTGAGACTGGCGCATCGGGGACCGAGAGCCTCGATCACGCAGTCGGACCTATAGCGGCGAACCCGGGCGGCTCGCCGCTTTCGTTTTGAGGCTGCGGAGGTAGACTTACGGCCTCGCGCGGCGCGCCGCAGCGCCGCGATCCCTCCAATTCAAGGCGGAAGCCGAGCCATGCGCATACTGCTGGTCGAGGACGACCGCATGATCGGCAGCGATCTGTCGGATGCCCTGCGCAAGGACGGCCACAGCGTGGACTGGGTCGCGGACGGGCAGGCCGCGGAGCTTGCCCTGCAGACCACGCGCTTCGATCTGGCGCTGCTCGATCTCGGGCTGCCGCGCAAGGGCGGGATCGAGGTGCTGCGCGCGCTACGCCAGCGCGACGACCCGACCCCGGTCATCGTCATCACCGCGCGCGACGCGCTCGAGGACCGGGTCGAGGGCCTGGATCTGGGCGCGGACGACTATCTCGTCAAGCCCTTCGAGCTCGCCGAGCTGAAGGCGCGCATGCGCGCGGTCGTGCGCCGGCACGCCGGGCGTGCGCAGCCGCGCCTGTCCAACGGCACGGTCACGATCGATCCGGCCACGCGCGAGGTCTGGGTCGAGGGCCGCGAGGTCGCCTTGTCGGCGAAGGAGTACGCGGTGCTCTGCGCGCTGCTCGAGCGGCCCGGGGCGATCCTGTCGCGCCGCCAGATCGAGGAACGCATCTACGGCTGGAACGAGGAGATCGAGAGCAACGTGGTGGACGTGCTGATCCACTACCTGCGGCGCAAGCTCGGTGTTGCGGCAATCAAGAACGTGCGCGGCGCCGGCTGGATGGTGCCGAAGGCGGGCGTTTGATGCCGTCGCAGGGCGTCTCGCTCAGGCGGCGCATCCTGCTGCCGGCGGCGGTCCTGCTGCTCATCACCGGCGCCGCTTCGTCGGCGGTGTCCTTCTATCTCGCGAAGGGCGAGGCGAACGAGCTGCTCGACTACCAGCTCGAGCAGCTCTGCCGCGTGGTGGCGGCCGACGGTATCACGCGGCCCGGGACCGTGCTGCCGCCGAATGAGCGCGACGCCGACGCCGAGGACGACTTCGTCGTATACGTCTGGGACGAAGAAGGGCGCCTTGTGCACAGCACTCTGGGATCCCCTGCGATCGATCAGCCGCGCTCCGGCTTCAGCAGCGTCGCCGCGGGTGCGGCGCGCTGGCGCGTCTTCAGCCAGCAGGTCGGGGACCGCCGATACGCGGTGGCGCAGCGCTTGGACCTGAGGACGGAGCTGGCGGGCGCCGGGGCGCTGCAGGCGCTGCTCCCCGTGCTCGCGCTCATCCCGCTGCTGGGGCTGACGATTGGCTGGATCGTGCTGCGCTCGCTCAAGCCGCTGCGCGCGCTCTCGGCTGACGTCGCTCGACGCGCGGCGACCGACTTGCGAGCGCTGCCTGAGCATGACCTGCCGGACGAGGTGCGCCCGCTGGTGCATGCGATGAACGGGCTGCTTGCGCGGCTCGACGAGGCGCTGACGCGCCAGAAGCGCTTCGTGGCGGACGCCGCGCACGAGCTGCGCACGCCTCTTGCCGCACTGCAGATCCAGGCGGAGATGCTCGAGGGCGCGGCGCAGGACGGCGAGCGCCGCCGCCGCGCGCAGGCGCTGCGCGGCGGGATCGCGCGGCTCGCGGGCCTGGTGTCGCAGCTGCTCGCGATGGCGCGCCTCGACGCCGCCGCGCCCTCGGCGCTGGTCGAGCTGGATCTGCTCGAGGTGGTCAAGTCGGTGCTCGCCGATCTGTATCCGCTGGCCGAATCGCGCTCGATCAATCTCGGCCTGACCGAGGGCGAGAGGCTTCCGATCCGCGGCTACCTGCCGGGATTGCGCGCGCTGTTCGCGAACCTGATTGACAATGCGCTGCGCTATACACCCGGGGGCGGGCAGGTGGACGTGTCGGTGCGGCGCGGCCCGCGCGGTGCGCTTGTCACCGTGGCCGACACGGGTCCGGGGATCGCGCCCGAACACCTGGAGCGCGTCTTCGAACGCTTCTACCGCATCGGGGAGAGCGAGGTCTCCGGCCACGGCCTCGGCCTCGCGATCGCGAGGGCGGCCGCGGAGCAGCACCATGCGCAGCTGAGCCTGGAGAACCGGCGCGACGGGCCGGGGCTGTGCGCGAGCGTCGAATTCGCGGCTTAAGTCTCGGCTAATTTATTCCGCCTATCCTCGACGCTCAACGCTGCGCGGTGACCGAAGATCAGCTGTCTCCAGGTTGTTGTGTGGATGCGGACCGGCGCGTACGAGCATTGCGGCCACACGCGCCGTCGTCCGCGGGAGGACGTATCCATTCCGGAAGAGCGTTCATGAGCGGCGCACGGCGCGCGGGCCATCCGTGGCTCGCGGCGTTCGCGCTCGCGTTTTCGCGCGGCGCCGCCCGGGCGGACCGCGGCGTCGTGGCGGCGCGCGCGAGGAGCGCTGCGCCGGCGCTGTCGGCCTTTGCGCGGGTCGAGCCCGTCGAGCTGGCGCGGCTCAACGCGGCGTTCGCGGGGATCGTCGCGGGCCTGCGCGCGGTGCCGGGCGACCGTGTGTCGAGGCGGGCGAAGCGCTCGGGCTCGGCGTTGCGGCGATTGCAGCCTTCGTCCTCATGCTCGCCATCCTGGCGCTGCAGTTCGAGGGCTGGCTGGTGCCGGGCTTGCTGATGCCGCAGATTCCGCTTGCGTTCACCGGAGGCGCGCTCGCGCTAGAGTTGAGCGGCGTGGGGTTGAACGCGACGGGCTTGGTCGCGTTTCTCACGCTGGTGGGGATCGGCCTCAACCACGGCATCGTGCTGATGCATCGGGTACGGCGCAACGAGGGCGCGGGCATGGCGCCCGAAGCCGCAGTACGCGAGGCGGTGCACGTGCGCTTCAGGCCGATCCTCCTGACGACGCTCACCGCGGTGCTCGGCATGCTGCCGACCGCGCTTGGCTGGGGCCCGGGCGCGGCGCCGGAGCAGGGGCTCGCGCTCGGGATCCTGGGGGGAATCGCGTGGAGCACGCCGCTCAGCACCAACCTGATCCCGGCGCTTTACTTGCACAGGCGTCAGGCGGCGCAGGGACGTGCTGTGCCGCGCACGTAATGGTCCTCTAATTGTGGAACCCTACAATGCGCCTGCCGTCGGAGCCGCTTTCGTCCTCCGGGATAACGGATGTGCGCGGTCCGATTGGCGATTGCATGCTATGAACAATAAATCCGCATCCCGAGGCGCGCGCCGCGCCCGCAGGCTCCTCGTGCCGCTCGCAGCGCTGTCACTCGCCGGCTGCGCGACCTACCGCCCAGTCGCGCTGCCGCAGCGGGCCGCTCTGGTGCGCGAGGTGACCGACCTCAGGCACGTGGTTCCGGGACCGCGGGCCGGTGAACCGAGCCGCGACATCGACCTCAGCAAGTCGCTCGACATCGATGAGATCGGCATGCTCGCGATTCTCAACGACCCAGAGCTGCTCTCGGAGCGCGGCGCGATGAGCGCGGCGCGTGCCGGGTTGCTGCAGGCTTCGCTGCTGCCCGACCCGTCGGTCGGGCTGGGGTATGCGGCGCTGCTCGGCGGGCCAGGCACCTCCCCGTCGTACACCGCATCGCTGTCGGAGGACGTCGCCTCGCTCGTGACCTATCGCGCCCGCGCCCAATCGGCGCGGGCGAAGGTTTCTCAGGTGAATGCCGAGCTGCTGTGGCGCGAGTGGCAGGTCGCGCAGAAGGCCCGCCTGCTGGCGCTCCAGCTGTACTGGGGCGGCCGCGCGATCGGGCTCACCGAGCGCGATCTGGCCGCGGTTTCGGGCACCATCGCCCGGGTGCGCGCTGCGACCGCGGACGGCGACCTCGGTCTGCCGGCGCTCGCGCCGCTGCTCGCCGCCGAGGCATCGGCGCAGCAGCAGCTGGCCGCGCTGCGTCTCGGCCAGCTGAAGACCTGGCAGGCGCTCGACGTGTTGCTCGGCATGGTGCCGAGCGCGCGCTTCCGCATCGCCAGGCCCGCCCTGGGTCCGCTGCCCGCGAACGTCGCTACGCTGATCGCGGATCTTCCCAGCCACCGGCCGGACCTGATTGCGCTGCGGCTCGGATACCGTTCCTCGGAGCAGGACGTGCGCGCCGCGATCCTGGGCCAGTTCCCGGCGCTGGTGCTCGGCGTGTCGTGGACCTCGGATACCTCGAAGGTCAGGTCGGCAGGCCCGAATGTCACCTTCGACCTTCCGATCTTCGAGCGCAACCAGGGCCGCATCGCGCAGGCCCGCGCGACGCGGCTGCTGCTCCACGAGCAGTATCAGGCACGCCTCGACAGCGCCGTCGCCAGCATCGACGGCCTTGTCGCCCAGACCAAGCGCCTGTCGGCGGACCTCGCCACGGCCAGCCGCGCGGCGGCATCGGCAGCATCGCTCGCGGCCACGGCAAAGGCCGCGTACGGACAGGGCAATCTCGATCTGCGCGCGCTGACCGACTACGACAGGACCGCGCTGCAGCGTCGCGTCGAGCTCGTCGCCCTGCGGCGCCGCCTCGGCGAAGACCGGATCGCGCTGGCCATCGAGCTCGGCCTGGGGCTGCCGAAGACGCGCATTGCCCCGCTCGATCCGACGAGGAGCCCATGAACAGCCGCCTGATCGCGTGCGTGATGTGTCTGGCCGCCGCAATCACCCAAGGCACCCGGGCGCACGCCGAACCGCCGAGCGTCGCGGTGCAGCTCACCCGTCTCACCGCGGGCAGCCTCGCACGCAGCATCGTGGCATACGGCAGGGTGCGGGCCGCCGCGTCCGGCCGTCGCACCGTGATGGCGCCCGCGTCGGTCGACGTCGCCGCGGTCTACGTGCGGCGCGGCGAAGAGGTCGCGAAGGGCGCGCGCCTGATCGAGCTGTTGCCGAGCCCGCGCACCGCCGCCGCGTACGCGCGGGCCCGTTCCGCGCTCGCGCTCGCCGAGGAGCTCGTCGCGCGCACGCAGAAATTGCTCGCCCAGCACCTGGGGACGGCGCAGCAGCTGGCGGACGCACGGAAGTCGGCCGTGGATGCGCACGCCAATCTAAGCGCGCTTCGGGCGCTGGGCGCGGGCGGCCCGAACGTTGTGCGCGCGCCGTTCGATGCCATCGTGACCGGACTTTCGACGACCCCAGGGGCGATCGTCGCGGAGGGTGCGACCCTGCTCGAGCTCGTCCGCCCGTCGCGGCTCGTTCTCGAGGTCGGCCTGCAGCCGGATCAGGCGGCCGCCGTGCATCGTGGCGATCCGGCCCGCATCACTTTCATCGGCGTACGGCGCACGCTGAGCGGAAGGGTGACACTGCGCGCCGCGGTCGTCGATGCGGCGAGCGGCCTGGTCCCGGTCGAGATCGGCCTGCCGGGCGGGCGCTTTCTTCCCGGAGAGGCCGCCGAGGTCCGCATCGAGACCGGGGAGGTGCGCGGCTACATCGTGCCCCATGCAGCCATCCTGGTTGACGGCCGCGGCGAACCCTACGTCGTCCAGGCCGCGGGTCTCAAGGCCCGCAAGGTCCCCGTGAAGATCTTGGCCGCGCAGGGGGACCGCGACGTGATCGCGGGCAGTGGGCTGGACGCGAGCCAGGCGCTGGTCCTGTCGGGCAACTATCAGCTCGATGACGGCATGAATCTGAGGGTCCCCCGGCGGGCCGAGCAGGGCGGCCGATGAGCTTCGTCGGGTGGCTGAAGCACCAGCGGCTTCCGGTTCTGTTCGTCGCCTTCGCACTCACGCTCGCGGGCGCGTTCGCCGCGCTCCATTTGCCGGTGGGGCTGTTTCCGGTTACCAGCTTCCCGCGCATCCGCGTCGAGGTCAGCGTCGGCAGCATGCCGGCCAACCAGATGCTGATCGACGTGACCGAACCGCTCGAGGCGGCGGCGCGCGCGGTTCCCGGCGCGGTCGAGGTCACCTCGACGACCTCGCGCGGCTCGGCTGAAATCTTCATCGATTTTCCCTGGGGCTCGGACATGAGGCGGGCGCTGCTGAGCGTTGACGCCGCCTTCGCGCAGCAGCGGCCGGACCTGCCGCCGGGCACGACGTACGATGTCATCCAGATGAGCCCGAACGTGATCATGCCGTTCGTCTCGTACGCGCTCGTCTCGAAGCAGGTTCCTGCCGCCGAGCTCCGGCAGCTTGCGAAGTATCAGATTACGCCGTTGCTCACCGGGATCCCGGGCGTGCGCCGGGTGGGCGTCCTGGGCGGCCAGACGCCGGAAGTCGAGGTCTCGGTCAACCCGCAGAAGCTCCAGGCATACGGGCTCACGCTGTCGGACGTGGCCCAGGCGATCTCGAAAAGCAACGCCGTGACCGCGGTCGGCCGCCTCGAGGACAACGATCTGCTCTACCTCGCCGTCAGCAACAACGCGTTCACGTCGGTCCAGTCGGTGCGCGCTGTCGCGCTGCGCACCGGCAAGGACGGCCTGGTGCGCCTATCCCAGATCGCGCGGGTGCGCATGGGGTCGGTGCCGCAGTGGCTGTTGGTGGACGACAACGGCCAGCCCGCGGTCACCTTCGACGTCTACCAGCAGGACAGCGCCGACTCGCTGAATCTGGCCCGGGAGGTCAAGCAGCGGCTGGATGCGTTCATGAATACGCAGCCGAAGTCGATCCGGCTGTACAAGTGGTACGACCAGACCCAGCTGGTCCGGTCGTCCATCTCCGCGCTCGAGGAGGCGATCCTGATCGGCCTGGTGTTCGCGGCGTTCGTTCTGTTCGGGTTCCTGCGCAACTGGCGCGTCACCGCCGTTGCGATGATGGTGGTGCCGATGTCGGTGCTGATCAGCGTGCTAGTCCTGTCGTGGCTGGGCATGACCTTCAACATCATGACCCTCGGGGGCATCGCCGCGGCGATCGGCCTGCTGATCGACGACGTGATCGTCATGATCGAGCAGATCGCGCGCCGCGCCGGGCAGCCGGGTCTCGAGGATCCGCGCGGCGGCGTCCTGCACGCGGCCAGGGAATTCCTGTCCCCGCTGCTCGGCTCGAGTCTGGCCACCACCATCATCTTCATTCCCCTGGCTTTTCTCTCGGGGCTGACGGGAGCATTCTTCAAGTTCCTGTCGCTGACCATGGCCTCGGCCCTGATCATCTCCTTCGTCCTGACCGTATTCACCGTGCCGCTGCTGGCGCGCGGCATGATCGACTTCGCGAAGTGGCAGGACCCCGGCCACGGCAAGGAGACGTGGCTGCGGCGCAGCCACGGCTGGCTGTTGCGCGCGCTGTTCGCGAGGCCGCTTCTGATTCTCCCCGGACTGCTGCTGTTGATCGGTGCGGGTTACGTCGCCTACCGGCACGTCGGGACGGGCTTCCTGCCGCGCATGGACGAGGGCGGCTTTGTGCTTGACTACCAGACCGCGCCGGGGACCTCGCTCGGCGAGACCAACCGGGAGCTGCAGCAGGTCGAGGCGATCCTCAAGCACGATCCCTATGTCGACACCTACTCGCGGCGCACCGGCGCCGGCCTGGGCGGCGACCTCACCGAGACCTATCAGGGCGACTTCTTCGTCCATCTGATCGCGCCCTCGCGGCGTCCCTCGATCTGGAAGGTGATGGACGAGATCACGAACAAGGTCACAGACCGGGTGCCGGGGATCAACTTCGACACCCATCAGCTCATGAGCGACATGATCGGCGACATGGTGGGGCGCCGGCAGCCGGTGGTCATCCAGCTCAGCGCGAAGCACCCGGACGTGCTGGGCGGCGTCGCGACCAAGGTGGCCGATGCGATCGCCAGGGTGCCGGGCATCGAGCCGGCCTCGGTGAACAACGGCGTGGTGCCGGCGGGCGACGCGCTCGAGATCCACGTCGATCCCGCCGTCGCAGCCATGGAAGACGTCACCCCCGCGGAGGTCAAGGACCAGGTCTATCACTACCTCCACGGGGCGGTGGTGACGCGCTATCTCGGATCGGTGCAGGACGTCGGCGTGCGGCTGCGGCTCGAGGCGCCGCAGCGCAGGATCTACCGCAACCAGCTCGGCGATCTGCCCATCCGGGCGCCCGACGGTCATGTGCTCGCGCTCGGCACCGTCGCCACGGTCAAGTTCGTCTCCGGCCAGCCGCAGCTCACGCGCGACAATCTCGCGCAAATCGTCGCAGTGACCGCGCAGATCGGCGGCGGCCACGACCTGGGCTCGACCATCGCCGCGGTCAAACGGGTGCTGCGCGCGCCCGGGATGATCCCGCCGGGCGTCTACTACAGCTTCGGCGGCGCCTACAAGCAGCAGCAGATGGCGGTGCGCGGCATGATCAAGGTGTTCGCGGCGGCGGCGGTCGCGGAGATCATCCTGCTGCTGTTTCTCTATCAGCGGGTTTCGATCACGATCGTCATCATCCTGAGCTCGCTCGTGTCGGTTGGCGCGGTGTTCGTCGGTCTGTGGCTAACCGGCGTGGAGCTCAACATCACCGCGATGATGGGCATGGTGATGATTGTCGGCATCGCCACCGAGATGGCGATCTTCCTAATCTCCGAGTACCAGGCGCTGGCCCGCACGATACCGCCCCACCAGGCGCTCTACGAAGCGGCCCTCAACCGGCTGCGGCCCATCACCATGAGCACGCTCGCCATGATCCTGGCGCTGGTTCCGCTCGGAGCGGCGATCAGCGGCTCGGGCGACCAGATGCTGCAGCCGCTGGCCATCGCGATTATCGCCGGCGCCCTCGTGCAGCTGCCGCTGGTGCTGCTGGCGATGCCGGCGCTGCTCTCCGTTCTCATCCGGCGGCCGAGCGCGCAGGCCGGCGGTTGAGTCCGCAGCTCAGCCGTTAATGCCGAGCTAATTCTTGCTGCGTACAGTCATGCATGGCGCGGCGCACCCTCGCCGCAAGTGCCAAGCCATCATTCATCCGACTAGGAGAACACTGCATGACTGTAATCAAGACGAATTTCATCGCCACGAGCTTTGGCTGCGCTGCGCTCGGAATTGCGTTGCTCGGAGCCGCCACGGGGGCGCATGCCTTTACCGGCCAGAAATACGCCAAGGAAGCGAAGATCACCATGGCCGAGGCGCGTGCCATCGCGCTCAAGGCGTTCCCGGGCAAGATCGCGGACGAGGAGCTCGAGCGCGAGAAGGGTGGCAGCGGTCTGCGCTACTCCTTCGACATCGTCTCCGGGAGGGTCCGGCAGGAAGTGGGCGTCGACGCGAAGACCGGCAAGGTCCTGGAGAACGACCGCGAGGGCCCGAACGCCGATTGACGCAGGGCAAGAGGCACAGCCGGGCGCACGCTGCGCGAAGCCCCCGGCGTTCACCTTTATGCGCGATCGCGCTACGCTTTGCGGCCCGTCGCCGCAAGAGGATGCCGCGTGCTCGCGCTCGTGCGGCAGCTTGTGTTGTGGATCGCAGAACACCAGCACGTCGCCGGGGTGATCGTGTTCTCGATCGCCTGCGCGGAGGCGCTCGCCTTCGTCGGGCTGGTCGTGCCCGGCGCGACGCTGATGATCGGCGCGAGCGCGGTCGTCGGCGACGGCGTGAGCTACTGGATCGGGGGCCGCTACCGCAACGGGCTGCGCGCGATGCGCTTGCTGCGCGAGACAGCGATCGCAATGAACCGCTGCAGGCGCGGGTTGTCCAGCGTGCGTGCCGCGAGCGCCGGGGCGCAGCGATGCAGCGATGCAGCGTCTGATGCTACCAGCCGAATGCGGAAAGGAGCCTGACCGCAGCATGGCCGAATGAACATCGAACCGTCTCGCCCGCCGCGCCGCGGTGGTTCCAGCCGGAGGACTACGCCCAGAGGCGATGCGCCGCCTGATAGAACGCGAAGCTCACCACCCACGCGAGCGCCAGCGGCCAGGCGACCGCGAGCACGCTGAAGGCGCGATTCTTCGCCTCGCCGCGAATGGTGGCGATCGTCGACAGGCATGGCGTGTAGATCAGGGTGAACAGCATGAAGCTGTACGCTTGGATCCAGGTGATCTGGTGGGCGACCGTGCCGAAGAGCGCGCTGCCCTCCTGCGCGTAGATCACCGCCAGCGAGCCGATGACGATCTCCTTCGCCACGAAGCCGAAGATCAGCGCGAGCGTGAGCTTCGGGTCGATGCCAAGTGGGCCCAGCACCGGGCTCATCCAGTCCCCGAGATGTCCGGCCCAGGTGTGCGTGCCGCCCGGCGCGGCCGAGGCCGGAAAGTGCGTCAACAGCCAGATCAGCACTACGCCGACGGCGATGAAGCGGGTCGCGCGCCGCAGGAAATGCCCGACTTCGTGCCAGCCGCGCAACGCGATCTGGCGCAGCGTCGGGAACCGGTAGGGAGGCATCTCGAGGACGAGCGGATCGCTGTTCACGAAGCGGCGCTTGAACAGCAGCGAGGAGAGCATCGCCGCCGCGATGCTGATCACGTACAGCGAAAACAGCACCAGCGGCGCGATGCGCGGAGGAAACACGGCGGCGATGAAGAACAGGAACACCTGCAGGCGCGCCGAGCACAGCGAAAACGGGATCACCATCATGGTGAGCAGCCGCAGGCCGCGCGAGCGCATGACGCGGGTGCCCATGAGCGCGGGCACATTGCAGCCGAAGCCCATCAGGATCATGACGAAGCTGCGTCCGTCGAGCCCGAAGCGCGCCATCAGGGCGTCCATGAGGAACGCGGCGCGCGACAGGTACCCGGTGTCCTCCACGATCGCCATGCACAGAAAGAACAGGATGATGAGCGGCACGAAGCTCGCGACCGTGCCGAACCCGTTGTAGAGGCCGTCGAGCAGCACCCCGGAGAGCACCCGCGGCAGACCGGCGAGGCTCGGCTCGAGCGCCGCCGTGCGCAAGGCGGAGAATCCGGCGGCGAGCGCGGTCTGCAGCGGTGTGCCGAGCCAGAAGACCGCCTCAAACAGCAGGAACATGATGCCGAAGAACAGCGGCAGGCCCAACCACGGATGGAGCAGAACGCGGTCGATTCTCTCAGTCAGAACGTGAGAGGCCTGGGCCGGAACGTGGACTGCGGAGCAGGCCGCGCAGCTGTTCCAGGCGCTGCCCATGCTTGGCCGAGATGAGGCACACCGGCACTCCCAGCTTGCCGCCGAGCGCATCCCGGTCGATGGTGATGCCCAGCGCCGCGGCCTCGTCGGCCATGTTCAGGACGAGGATGGTCGGCACGTCGAGCCGGCTGAGCTGCGCCAGCAGCGCTAGCTGGCGCTCGATCTGCGAGGCGTTGAGCACGACCAGCGCAGCATCGACGCTGTTCTGGCGGAAGAAGGTCGTGACGACGTGCTCGTCCTCGGAAAACCCGCGCAGATCGTAGATTCCTGGAAGATCCACGAGCTGCACCATCTGGTCACCGAGCAGCAGCCTTGCGCTCAGCTGGTCGACCGTGATTCCCGGCCAGTTGCCCACCTTCGCCTGCGCGCCGGTCAGCCGGTTGAACAGGGTGGACTTGCCCGTATTGGGCATGCCGACGAGTGCGATGCGCTTCGTGTCGTCGCGGGTCGTGCAACCATGCGGAGGTCTTGCGGACGCGGATGCGGCGCGCGTCGGGCACGCGCAGCATCAGGTCGGTGGTCCCGACCCGGATGTGAAACGGTCCGCCGAAGCGCGCGCGGCGGATGAGATGGACGGTCTTGCCCGCGCGCAGGCCGAGCGCCGCCAAGCGGTGATAGAGGCCTTGCTGCCCGGCGTCGAGGGCGAGAATCGTTGCGCAATCGCCAGGCTCGAGGGCATCGAGGGTCTGGGAGGAGGTGGGCGGCATCGGCGTTCGGGGAACTTAGCGATAATGATTCTCATTATCGTATCCACACCCCTTCCTGGTCGAGAGGTCGGATTGACGACCACTCCTTTGCGGGCCAGACGCTCAGTGGGCGCCGCTTGCGATTTCCGCCCCGGATCCGTGGTGCTGGCTGCTCGCCAGCCAGACGACAGGAATCAGCACGACCAGCAGCACCGCAGCGGCGTTGAACACGTCGGTGGCGCCCATGGTGTAGGCCTGCTGGTCGATCATCCGGTTGAGCAGGACGTGCACCTGCCCGAGGCTCAGGCCGGCCGACTGGAGCGCCGCGATAGCGTGCGTAGCGCTTGGGTCGAAGCGGGTGATGTGCTCCACCAGCTGCGCGTGGTGCAGGCTCGCGCGGTGGTCCCAAAACGTCGTCGAGATGGAGGTACCGAAGGCGCCCGCGGAAATGCGCGCGAAGTTGCTCAGGCCGGCGGCCGCGGGGATCTGGTCCGGGCGCAGGCCGGAGAACGACAGGCTGATGAGCGGGATGAAGAAGCACGACACCGCGGCCCCCTGGATGATCGTCGGCAGGATCACCGTGCCGAGGTCCACCTGGGTGTTGAAGTTGCCGCGCATCGCGAACGTGACCGCGAAAATCGCCAGCGCCAGGGTGGCGAAGATGCGCGCGTCGACCCGGTCGGTGCTGCGCCCCACCAGCGGGGTCAGGATGATCCCCAGGATGCCGACCGGCGCGAGCGCCATGCCGGCCTGGGTCGCGGTGTAGCCCATGTACTCCTGCAGCCACAGCGGCAGCAGCACGATGCTGCCGAAGTACGCCCCGTAGGCGAGCATGATCGAAAGCGTGCCGGCCGAGAAGTTGCGGCGCTTGAACAGCCGCAGGTCGACGACCGGATGCGCGTCGGTCAGCTCCCAGACCAGGAACAGCGCGAAGCCCAGCGCGGCGCTGATCGCGAGCGCGACGATGAAGCCCGAGTTGAACCAGTCGGCGTCCTTGCCCTTGTCGAGCATGATCTGCATCGAACCGACCCACATCACCAGCAAACCCAGGCCGACCCCGTCGATCGGGCGGCGCACGCGCGGGGATTCGCGCTTCTTGTAGATCGCCCAAGTCATCGCCGCGGCGACGAGCCCCACCGGCACGTTGATGAAGAAAATCCAGGGCCACGCAATGTTGTCGGTGATCCAGCCGCCGAGCAGCGGCCCCACGACCGGCGCGAGCATGACGGTCATGGACCACATCGCGAGCGCCATGCCGGCGCGGTTTTTCGGGTAGCTCGAGAGCAGCAGGGTCTGCGACAGCGGAATCATCGGCCCGGCCACGGCGCCCTGAATGACGCGAAACAGGATCAGCATCTTGATCGAAGACGCGAAGCCGCACAGCAGGGATGCGAGCACGAACAACAGGATCGTGGACACGAACAGCCGCACCTGGCCGTAGCGCTGCGTGAGCCAGCCGGTGAGCGGCACCGAGATTGCATTGGCGACCGCGAACGAGGTGATTACCCAGGTGCCCTGCTCGGGCGATACGCCGAGGTCGCCGGCGATGGCCGGCAGCGACACGTTGGCGATCGACGTGTCGAGCACGTTCATGAAAGTTGCCAGCGACAGTGTGATGGTGCCCACCACCAGCATGCCGCCGGTGAGCGGGGGCAAGGACTGCGCGGCAGCGGGTTGGTCGGCCATCGGGGAATCGTCGCGGGCACCGCCCAGGGCCGGCGCCCCCCCCCCCCGGGGGAGGGGGGCGCCACATTGGGCGGAATGGTTAGCCTGCTAATTTAATATGGGGCGGCGGCCGGACACAAGCCGAGCGCGCCTATTTTTCCAGCAGCTTGCGGATCGAGCGCAGCTCGCGCCGGTGCTGCGCGCTCGGCCTCGGATAGCTCAGTTCGAGGCCGTCGAGCGCCTCGAGGACGATCTGCGAAACGATCAGCCGCGCGTTTTCCTTGTCGTCGGCGGGGACGACGTACCAGGGCGCGTAGGGGGTGCTGGTGGCGCTCAGGCAGGCCTCGTAGGCGTGCATGTACTGCTTCCAGAACTTGCGCTCCTGGATGTCGCCGACGCTGAGCTTCCAGTTCTTGTCCGGATCGTCGATGCGCGCGAGGAAGCGCTTGCGCTGCTCTTCCTTCGACAGGTGGAGGAAGAACTTGACGATCCGCGTGCCGTTGCGCTGCAGATGGTGCTCGAGATCGGTGATCGAGCGGTAGCGCTCCTGCCACACGCCGTGCTTGCCGATCAGGTCGTCGGGCAGGTTTTCGCTGCGCAGGATCTCCGGGTGCACGCGCACGATCAGCACCTCCTCGTAGTGGGAGCGGTTGAAGATGCCGATGTGCCCGCGCTCGGGCAACGAGCGCGTCGTGCGCCACAGAAAGTCGTGCTGCAGCTCGCTTGCGCTGGGGTGCTTGAAGCTGAACACCTGGCAGCCCTGCGGGTTGACGCCCGACATCACGTGCTTGATGGCGCCGTCCTTGCCGGCGGCGTCCATCGCCTGGAAGATCAGCAGTAGCGAGTAGCGGTCGTCCGCATACAGCAGGTTTTGCTGTGCGCTCAGTCGGGCGACGTGCTGTGCGAGGAGCTCTTGGTAGTGGGCCTTGGACTTGTAGCAGGGCTTGACCTTGGTCGGCCAATTCTTGAGCTTGACTGCGGTGCCGGCATGAACGCGGAAATCGTCTGAGCGAAGCTTCATCGTTGTTTCCTTGGAGTGGACTGCGCGAATCAGACTCGCACGCGCGAGGTGGGTTCAGTTGCGCGGCGCTGTGCGGAATATGGAAGCTGACGAAGCATGAAAGCTTTGCGTGCATGAAGCTTGATTTAAGACAAACCGTGCGGCATCGCAGCAACGATATCCTCGCACTAAATGTTCTCGCCTTCGAGAAAAGCAGAAAAGCCGCAGACCGCGCATGAGGCGGCTGCCCGGTCGCGCCTGGCGGCGCGCCGCGGCCTCCCGACCAGCGCGTCGGACCCGTTTCGAGTCAAGTGGAGAGGTGCAAAATGAATAGAAGAACATTTGCATTGACGGTGGCCCTCGGTCTCGCGTCCGGGCTGGCCGCGCCGGGGGCGCAGGCCATTCCGGCATTCGCGCGCCAGACGGGGCAGAACTGCAATGCCTGCCACGTCAGCTTTCCGGAGCTGACGCCGTATGGCCGCTACTTCAAGCTGAGCGGCTATACGCTCGGCAAGCGCATCTCCGCCTACCCGGAGGACGTCCCCTTGGCGGTCATGGCTCAGGTCGGTGTGACTAGCACTAAGAACAACACCTATTCCGACGGGAGCCATGTCGATCCCTATAACAGTAAGGCCGAGCTCCAGATGGCAAGTGTGTTTCTGGGAGGCAAAGCGACTGACCACATCGGCGGTTTCGTGCAATGGACTTACAACGGGATTGCGCAACAATTTGGCTCCGACAACACGGATCTCCGGGTCGTAAACACGTACGTGGCCCCGGGCGGCAAGGAACCCGATCTGATTTACGGCCTGACCGTGAATAACAATCCGACCTCGCAGGACGTGTGGAACAGTACGCCAGCGTGGGGATTTCCCTACACTTTCACGGGGACGGGCATCGGACCGGTGTACCCGGCCGCCACCCAAATAGAGGGGGCGCTCGCGCAGGAAGTCGCTGGGATCGGCGGCTATGCGTTCTGGAAGAGATCGCTTTATGCGGAGTTCACCGCTTATCGCACCGCGGACGGTCTATTTTCCGTGTTCCACCTCGGTCACGATTCGGATGCCACTTCGCGTCCTTATGTGCAGGGGTATAACCCGTACTGGCGCCTTGCTTACAACAAGGAATGGGGACCTAATTCATTCGAGGTAGGGACCTTTGGGATGATCACGGACCGGTTCGCAGACGGCAGCAACGGCGGGCCGACCGACCGTTACAAGGACATCGGCATAGACGCGCAATATCAATACATCACCGATGTGCATACCTGGACCGGTCAAGTCTCGCTCATTCATGAGAACCAGGACTGGAACATGAGTTTCCCTGCGGGCAGCACAAGTAACCCATCGGACAATCTGCGCGACTTCCGGGCGAAAGTGAGCTACTGGTACAAGCACAAGTACGGCGCGACCCTTGGGTACTTCGCGGGCACCGGAAGTTCAGACGCGACCTTGTTCGGCAGCTCTTTGAACGGACAACCTGACACTAACGGGATGATTTACGAGGCGGACTACATGCTGACCGACTATATCCGCCTGATGGCGCAATACGTCGCGTTCAACAAATATCTGGGGGGCTCCAGCTACCTGGATCCGGCTGGAGGAGTCCGCAGCGCGAAGGACAACAATTCGCTCTTTCTGAACGTCTGGTTCGCGTTTTGACTGCGGCGCACAAGGCTTGAGAGGAATCACTGGGAGCACAATCGTGAAAAAAGCACTGACATGGGCGCTGGGCGTGGCGCTGAGCGGGTCACTGGTCCAGGCGTGGGCACAGAAACCGACTGAGGCGCTGGCTGCAAAAGCGCAACACATCGCGGCAACCGTCTGCTTCGCCTGCCACGGGCCCGGGGGCATCAACGACAACCCGATGTTTCCGATCCTGGCGGCGCAGCAGGCCGCCTACATCGAGAATCAGCTGCATGCCTTCCGAGACCACCAGCGCGCCGAGCCCACGGCGCAGCACTTCATGTGGGGCGTGGCGTCGCGCGACATCGACGCCGAGCTGATCGCCAATATGGCGCACTATTTCGCCGGGCAGCCGCCGGCCAAGGGGGTACCGGGCAATCCGACGCTGGTCGCCGAGGGCAATTCCCTGTTCCACGAAGGCGACCCGAAACGCGGGTTGCCGGCGTGTGCCTCGTGCCATGGTCCGGACGCGCGCGGCGCGGGGCCCTTCCCGCGCCTGGCGGGGCAGCACGAGGCGTACGTCCTGAAGCAGCTGCACCTGATCAAGGACGCGATTCGCAACGCGCCGGTGATGCACGGCATCGCCGACAAGCTGAGCGACAAGGAGATGGTGGCCCTGGCCACCTACCTGCAGTCGCTGAACTAGCGGGTGGCTGCGCGGCGCGAAATTCCGTGCCGCGCCGTCAGACGCCGAGCCGCTCGAGGCCCTCCGCGAGGACCGGCGCGAGCGGCTCGGCGTTGGTCGCATGCGGCACGCTGTCGCGGCTCCAGATCTCCTCGATCCGGGCTTCTCGCATCCTCGGTTCCGCTCGGTGGGCGAACACGGCGTGCGTGACGAACGCGCTTACTTGTGCCGCGCCTGCGGCAGACCTGCGCCGCGACCGCCAGCGTCGCGCCACTGCTGGCGATGTCCTCGAGCAGCACCACCGGGCGTCCCGAAAGATCGATGGCGGGCGGCTCGATGCGGACTTCCCGGTCGCCGCTACGCGTCTTCGCGCAAACGCCGTATGGCAAGGCCGCCACGGCGGCAGTGGCGGCCACCCATTGCTCCGATTCGCGGTCCGGCCCCAGTAGCAGCGTGTCGCGCGGCCGGCTGGCTGCGCAGAAAGGCGCCCGCCGCCTGCGCTGCCCGGAGTGCGGCGCTACGCTTCGCCGGCACCGCATCGGACAACTGCGCCGTGCGATGCAGGTGCGGATCCACCGTCACCACGAACTCGAAAACAGCGCGCGAGGAAGCGCCCGACGATGTGCTGGCTGACCGCTTCGCCGGGGTGAAAGGCGATGTCTTGCCGCATATTGCAAAGATCGGGTGCCACCGGCGTGAGAGGGCGCGCGCCGAGCTCGAGCGCGCCCTCGGCGGTGAGCAGCAGCTCGATCACCTTGTCGTTGGGGCGATCGAGGCTGCGGCACACGAGCACGCGCTCGGGCAGCGTGGCCGGAAGCGTGACCCGGCTCTCGCCGTCTGGGAAGCGGTGCACGTCGAGCGCCGCGTGGCGCAGGCCGAGGCGCTCGGCGAGGCGAGCCGCCTGCGGCCCATACTCGGGAAAGCCAAGCAGCATCAGAACTCGACGAACGCGCCCGCAACGTCCTGGCGCCGGCCGTTCGCGTAGCCGGTGGACTTCTTCGCACGCGCGCGCGCGAAATCGTGGTCCGCGGGAAACTCCGAGAACTCGCGATACAGCGGCTGGCCCTTGCGCACGCGCTTCGCCAATCTTCTTGAAGATGTCGATGCCGGCGCTCTTGTCCATGGGCGCACCGGCCAGCCGCCCGATGCGGGCGAGCTGCAGGTTGTCGATCCCGGTCACGTAGCCGTCGGCCGAAGCGCGCACGTCGAAGCGAAGCTGCCCGGGCTTGGGTACGCCGGGCGGTTTGCCCTGCGCCGCGACGATCTCGTTCATCTTCGCCAGCGCGCGCCCGGAGTCGAGGACGTCGCGCGCCACGCCGAAGCCGTCGCCGCCGCGGAGGTCGGGGTCGAATTCGAACACCCGCCCGGCCGGCCGCAAGGCTTTCTGGCGCAGGTCCATCGCCGCGCGCCTCGAGCATCGGACCGATGCCGCGCCCGATCGGCTGGCGACCGTCGGTGACCACGACCTCCAGGTGGATGCCGAGCTCTCCACCCGTGAATTGGAGCAGCTTGCGCAGGCGCTGCGCCTCGCGCATGTGCCGAACCTTGGCGCTCGGCCCGACCGGAATGTCGATCAGCAGATGCGTCGAGCCGGCCGCCGCCTTCTTCGAAAGAATCGACGCGACCATCTGGCCCTGCGAGTCGAGGTTGAGCGGGCGCTCGACCGATATCAGGGCCTCGTCCGCCGGCGCGAGGTGCGCCCTGCCGCCCCCGGCGATGCAGCCGCGCAGCTTGCGCACGTTGCGGCGCATCGTGTCGAGCGGGATCTCGACCTGCGCCAGCACCTCCATGGTGTCGGCGGCCCCGGTGGGTGAGGCGATCGCGCGGCTAGAGGTTTTCGGCATCAGCATGCCGTGCGTCGCGACGATCGGCACCACCAGCAGCGAGGTGCGGTTGCCCGGGATTCCGCCGATGCAGTGCTTGTCGGCGACCAGCGGCTCACGCCAGTGGAGGCGCTCGCCCGACTCGATCATCGCGCGCGTGAGCTTGAGCACCTCGTCGCGGTCCATCTCGGTCTGCCCGGTGGCCACTACGAACGCGGAGATCTCGGTCTTGGAGCGGCGGTTGTCGGTGATGTTGCGAATGACGCCGCGGAAATCCTCGAGCCGCTCGCCGCGGCGCTTGCGTCGCATCGAGTCCATCGACGCCGGCGGCTCGGCGTGGCGCACGATGACCGGCCGTCCTTCGCGCGCCGCGAGCTGCGCGAATGCGGGCTCCGACAGCCCGAGCTCGCTCCGGGGTGACGATGCGCGCGTCGTCGACCACGTTCAGCACCGCGTAGATGCGTCGCTTGCCGTCTTCGAGCTCGACCTTGGACAGAGCCCCTGGAAGCCCTCGGTGTGGTACGCCGCGCACGCGGCGCAGGCGCAGCGTGCGCGGTCTGGATATCGTCATGCGTTTCATGGCTGGCGTGTGGGCCGGTCGCTGCAGCCGATCTCGTGCGCCGCCGGAGGCGCCAATGCGCCGGGGCGCGGTTCACCGTTTAATTCAAGCGGCGGCGCGAAATGCGCGCCACCGCTTTCCGGCTAGAATCGGCCGGGAAGCAGATGATCGTGAAAGCACTCGTCACAGGGGCTGCGGGATTCATCGGCGAGGCCCTCGTGCATGCGCTCGCGGCGCGCGCCGACGTCGAGCAAGTGATCGCCGTGGACCAGATGGACAGCCGGGCCGCGTACCCGAAGGTCCGGCGCATCGCGGGCAATCTCGCCTATCCCCAGTTCGCGCGCGGGTTGATCACGCGCGAGATCGACGCGGTGTTCCACCTCGCGTCGCTGGTGTCGGGTGGGGCCGAGCAGAACTTCGAGCTCGGCACCAAGGTCAATCTCGACGCGACGCGCGATCTGCTCGAAGCCTGCCGGCTCGCCGGGCATGCGCCGCGGTTCGTCTTCACTTCGTCGATCGCGGTGTACGGCGGCGAGCTGCCCGATCCGGTGACCGACGCCACGCCGCCTTCGCCGCGAATCTCCTACGGCGCCCAGAAGCTGGTGTGCGAAGTGCTGATCAACGATTACACGCGGCGCGGCTACGTCGACGGACGTGCGCTGCGCTTGCCCACCGTGATGGTCCGGCCCGGCACCGCCAACACGGCGGTTTCGGGCTGGGCGAGCGCGATCGTGCGCGAGCCCCTTGCCGGGCGCGATTACGTCTGCCCGGTGGGCGCGGACACCCGCATGGCCTGCCTGTCGCTCGGGAGAACGCTCGAAGCGCTGCTGCACGCGGCCGAGGTGGACCCGGACGCTCTCGGTTTCGAGCGCAGCCTCCTGCTCACCGGCATCCCGGTCGCGGCGCGGGAGATGTGGGCGGTAGTGCGAAGGAGCTCAGGCGGCCGCAGCCTGGGGCGCGTGCATTTTCGTCCCGAGGAGACCCTGCAGCAGATCATGGACACCGTGCCGCGCGCGACGCGGTCGGAACGCGCGGCGGCGCTGGGCTTTCGGCCCAGTGCGAGCATCGACGAGATCGTCGAGGAGTATTTGCAGTCTGTTGGTACATGGGGCTTGCCAATCTAGATGAGAACAGTTATCATTCCATATATATGCCTCTTCCGAGGCGGAGTTTGAAGCAAGTGCTTATTAGTAAAAGAGATAGCAGACCACGATCCCGTCCCTTTGCGGACGAGCTCCACGGCTCGACCTCGAGGGGCGCCTCGTACGCCATATAGAAGAACGCCATGCTCGGTTCGGCCATCATCGTCTTTCGTGAAACGCTCGAGGCGGCGCTCATCATCGCCATCGTCATGGGCGCGAGCCGCGGGGTCGCCGCGCGCGGGCGCTGGGTGGCGGGCGGCGTGCTGCTCGGGATCGTGGGAGCGCTGGTGGTGGCGGTGTTCGCCGGCGCCATTTCGGAGTCCGTACAGGGCCGCGGCCAGGAGTTGTTCAACGCCGGCGTGCTGCTCGCCGCGGTGGCGATGCTTGCGTGGCACAACGTCTGGATGAGCTCGCATGCCCGCAAGCACGTCGACGAGATGCGCCACCTGGGGCACGACGTCAAGGAGGGGGCCAAGCCGCTTTCCGCGATCCTCGCGGTGACCGCCATCGCGGTCCTGCGCGAGGGCTCCGAGACGGTGCTGTTCCTGTATGGACTGTTCGCAAGCGGCGGCCGTGCCGGGCTCGGGACTGGCGCCGTGGTGGGTCTCGCGGGCGGCGCGGCGGTGGGGGTTCTGCTGTACTTCGGGCTGCTGCGTATTCCGCTGCGCCACTTCTTCACGGTGACGGGCGCGATCGTACTGCTGCTCGCCTCCGGGCTCGCCTCGAGCGCGGCGGGCTTTCTGAACCAGGCGGGCCTGTTGCCGGCGCTCGTCGACCAGGTCTGGAACAGCTCACGGCTGCTGAACGAGAGCAGCCTCGCCGGCCGCATGCTGCACGTGCTCATCGGCTACAGCGACCGGCCCACCGGCATTCAAATCGTGTTCTACGTCGTCACGCTGGTCACCATCCTTGCGCTGATGCGCATCGTCGGGGCGCGGGCGCAGCGCTCGGCCCGCGCGGTGGCGGCGAAAGCCGGCAGCCCGGCGTAACTGCAGCTCCGGGTCGCGCGCTACACTGCGCGCATGAAAAAACTCCGCAAGTCCGCCGTGCGCGCCGCGGCGGCGCGCACGCTCCCCTCGCGCGTCACGGTCGAGGGGCTCGACCGGGCCCCGCATCGAGCGTTCCTGCGCGCGCTTGGGCTCTCGGACGCCGATCTCGAGCGCCCATTCATTGGCGTGGCTTCGACCGATGGTCGGGTCACGCCGTGCAATGCGCTGCTCGGCGAGTTCGCGCGCGAGGCCTGCGGTGCGGTGCGCGAGGCGGGCGGCACGCCGTTCGACTTCGCCTCGATCTCGGTCGCCGACTCGATGTCGATGAACCACGGCGGCATGCGCTATTCGCTGCCATCGCGCGAGCTGATCGCCGACGGCGTCGAAGCGGTCGTGCGCGGGCACGCCTACGACGGCCTGGTCGCGTTCGCCGGCTGCGACAAGACGCTGGCGGGAATGATGATGGCGATGGTGCGCCTCGATCTGCCGGCGGTGTTCCAGTACGGCGGCGCCGCGCTGCCCGGGACGTGGCGCGGCCGGGACGTGACCGTGCTCGACACCTACGAAGCGGTCGGCGCGGTGCTGGCGGGCGAGATGCAGCCCGCGGAGCTGGACGAGCTCGAGCGCGTTTGCCTGCCGACGCTGGGCGCATGCCCGGGGCAGTTCACGGCGAACACCATGGCGATGGTGTCGGAGACGCTGGGCCTCGCCCTGCCCGGATCGGCGACCATGCCCGCGGTGGCCAGGGAGCGTCGCGCGCAGGCGCGCGAGGCCGGGCGCGTCGTCATGGATGTGCTCGCTCATGGCGGGCCGTTGCCGCGCGATCTGGTCACCAGGAAGAGCCTTGAGAATGCCTGCGCCGCGGTCGCGGCCTCCGGCGGCTCGACGAACGCTGGCCTGCACATTCCCGCGCTCGCGCACGAGGCGGGGATTCGCTTCTCGCTCGACGACCTCGCGAAGGTCGCGAAGCGCACGCCGTTGATCGCGGACATGAAGCCCGGAGGACGCTTTCTCGCCAAGGATCTGCACGCCGTCGGCGGTGTCTACGCGGTGCTGAAGGAGCTTCTGCGGCGCGGCGCGCTGCATGGCGACTGCCTGACGATTTTCGGCACCACTCTGGAGCGGGAGCTGGAGGACCATCCGGGCGGCGACGGCGAGGTCGTGCGCCGCACGCCGATTCTCGCGAGCGGCGGGCTGGTCGTGCTGAAGGGAAACCTGTGCCCCGAGGGCGCGCTGCTCAAGGTGGCTGGGCTGAAGTCGCTGCGCTTCGAGGGCGCCGCGCGCGTGTTCGATTCGGAGGAGGCCTGCGCTGAAGTGGTGCGCAAGCGCGCTTACCGCGCGGGGCAGGTGCTCGTGATCCGCTACGAAGGGCCGCGCGGCGGACCCGGCATGCGCGAGATGCTCGGCGTGACCGCGTTGCTCTACGGGCAGGGCATGGGCGAGAAGGTGGCGCTCGTCACCGACGGGCGTTTCTCGGGCGCCACGCGCGGAATGATGATCGGCTACGTCTCGCCGGAGGCGGCGGTCGGCGGTCCGATCGCGCTCGTGCGCAATGGTGATCGCATCACCATCGACGCCGAGCAGCGCATCGCGAACGTGCACGTTTCCGGCCCCGAGCTCGCGCGCCGGCGCAGGACCCTGAAGACCCCGCGCCGCGCGCAACCTTCCGGGGTACTGGAGAAATACGCCGCGCTCGTCGGCTCGGCCTTCGACGGCGCGGTCACCCACCGCGGTGCGGCGAAGCGACGTCGTTGAAGCGGGCACCGGTCGCCGGCTCGTTGCACGGTTTGTCAGCCGCGAACAAGTGCTCGCCGCGCGTTCGTGCCGTGCAGCATCGCGCGAGCTGCGCTGCGGGCAATATTTTGCGCGCATGTGCTCTGCTTCACGCGCAGGCAATTGTGCTTCAGTGGCGATGCCGATATGATGCGGCTTCGCTCGCGTGATGCAGCGCGCTGCGAGCGGGAATTCAGGGGAATCGGCCGGTGCCGCGGGCCGGGAAGGAGGACCATATGCCATCCGTAGTGACCAAGGCGAAGCTCGTTGAGGCGGCCGCCAAAGCGGGCAACCTCAGCAGGTCCACGGCGGGCGAGGCCGTGAACGCGGTGTTCGAGGCGATCGTCGCCAACGTCGCGAAGGGCAACCGGGTTACCGTGATCGGATTCGGCACCTTCCTGCCGCGCAAGCGCAAGGCGCGCGCCGGCCGCAGCCCGGCTAACGGCAAGGAGATCAAGATCACTGCCAAGACCGTACCGGCGTTCGCCGCGGGCCAGGGATTCAAGGACGCAGTGGACGGCCGCTAAGGCGGCGCGCGCGGGGCACGCCTCCGAATTCTCATGGGCTGCGAGGTTCGCCTTGCAGCCCTTTGTTTTTCTGGACGTTGCAAAGCACAACAAGGCTTGGCAGAATCGACGCGCTAACAAGGTTCGTGCCATGAACAGCCCGCTCATTCTCTCGCTCGATAGCCACGGTGTTCCGCACCGCTGGATCAGTTGGCAGCAGGCGTGCTTTTACTATGCCAAGAACCTGGTGGCGTGGACCCTGGGCGAGCGTACGTTCACCTTCTACGGTGGCATCTCGCGCCTGACGGGCGAGCGCTCCAGCATCACGGCGCACTCGATCATAGCCATCAAGGGCAAGGCATTCGCCGTGCGCGGGTTCAACCAGGTGCCTCCGCTCAACAATCGCGAGCTGTTCCGCCGCGACCGGCATACCTGCGCGTATTGCGGCAGCGAGTACGGCTACTTCAGGCTGACGCGCGATCACGTCACGCCGCTGTCGCGCGGCGGCCGCGACACCTGGATGAACGTCGTCACTGCCTGCCGACAGTGCAACGGCCACAAGCGCAATCGCGTGCCGGAGGAGGCGGGCATGGAGCTGCTTTACGCGCCCTACGTGCCGAACAAGGCCGAGTACCTGATTCTCACCAACCGCCGCATCTTCGCCGACCAGATGGAGTTCCTGAAGCAGCACGTGGCGGCGCATTCGCGTCTGGTTCTCGCTGCGTCGTGAGCTCTCTCGGACGCTGACGCGGCGAGCCGACCGACCAGGGGAACCCGCAGTTCCCCGTCTCCTTTCCCAGCCGGAGCTGCCGCGTGCCTGATTTCTGGCGCAACAGCGGTTTCCACCTCCTGCAGCGGGGGCCAGCGGGGCGGCTCGCGGTCAGTGACGACTTCCTGCGCGCTTACCTGCTGCGTCCGGAGATCCATCCGGTGCAGGAGTCCTGCGAAGCCGAGCGGCACCTGCATGAACAGCTTATGCGACAGCCGCGCCGGCCGGTCTCCGGGGCCGAGCTCGACGCCATCGCGGACGCGGATGCGCGCGACAACTACCGGATCGTGCTGCGTTTCCGGCAACGACTTCTTGATGCCGATACCCTCGAGGGCTGCTATGCGGGGCTGTTCCAAGACGGCGTGGACGTCCCGCCGATGTTCGTCGCGCAGCTGGCCCATGTGATCCTGAGAAACGTGCTGGACGGCTGCGACGACCCGCTCAGGCTGCGCGTGGGCGAGCTGCTCTTTCGCGAGCAGAAAGCGACGCTTCGCGACGGCCAGGTCCTGCTCGCTGACCTTGAGACCGTGGAGATGCACGCGAGCGGCAGCCGCTACGGCAACCTGGGCAGGCTGATCGTCGAGGCGCAGAGCCCGCTCGGCAAGGTCGAGCTGGAGGTGCTCGGGCCCGACAATGCGCCGCTTTACTGGCAGAGCGAGTCGCGCCACGACACGGTGATCAGCCTGAACCACGGCGGCGCCGCGCTGCAGGCGCTGTGCAGGGTGATCGAATCCTGGGTGGCGCACTTCTTCGGCCTCGCGGTGAGCGTCGAGCCGCTGCGCGCCATCGAGGAGTCGCGCTGGGCCTGGCACATCGGGCTGGATGCTGAATCGAGCGCGATCCTGAACGAGTTGTGGCAAGGCGGCGAGGTCGAGCAAGGCAGGATGCGCCGCATCCTCGCGCTGTTCGGCATGCGGTTCACGGATCCGTCGGACATGCGGCCGGACATCGCCGGCCGGTCCGTGTACCTGGCGCTGTCTTCGGACGAGGACGATGTGGTACGCATGAAGCCGCAGAATCTGATCGTCAACCTGCCGCTCGCCGGGCGCAGCTGAGCGCGGCGCCGCGCGCGCATGAAGCCCGAGTACTGGGGTCGCGCCAAGCGCGAGCTGGCGCGCAACGACGCAGTCATGGCGGCGATCATCCGCCGCCATCCGCGCGTTCATCTTGAGCCGCGCGGCGACCCGTTTCATACCCTCGCGCGCTCGATCGTCGGTCAGCAGATTTCGGTCAAGGCGGCCCAGGCGGTGTGGGAGAGGCTGTGTGGCGCGCTGCCCGCAGTCACGCCGGCGCACGCCATGCGCGCCGGGGCTTCGCGGCTGCTCGCCTGCGGACTTTCGCGGCGCAAGGTCGAGTACCTGCTCGATCTCGCGGCACATTTGTCTTCCGCGCGCCTGGTTCCCGAGCGATGGCGCGCGATGCATGACGAAGAGGTGATCGCCGAGCTGGTGGTGGTGCGCGGCATCGGGCGCTGGACCGCGGAGATGTTCCTCATCTTCAACCTGCTGCGCCCCGACGTGCTTCCGGTGGACGACCTGGGCCTGCAGCGCGCGGTGAGCCTGGCGTACCGCAACGGCCGGCAGCTGAGCGAGCGCAGCCTGCGCCGCATCGCGGCGGCCTGGCAGCCGTGGCGTTCGGTCGCAACCTGGTACCTGTGGCGCTCGCTCGATCCGGTGCCGGTTGAGTACTGAACTTCGGCGTAGAATCCGCCAGCCATGAAGACGACGTTCCTCGACTTCGAGCAGCCGATCGCCGAGCTCGAGCAGCGGATCGAGGAGCTGCGCTTCGTGCAGGACGATTCGGCGGTCGATATCTCCGAGGAAATTCAGCGCTTGGGCAAGAAGAGCCAGGCGCTGACCAAGGAGATCTACGCCAAGCTTTCCCCCTGGCAGGTCGCCCAGGTGGCGCGCCATCCGCAGCGCCCGTACACGCTGGATTACGTCGGTATGCTCTTCACGCATTTCGAGGAGCTGCACGGCGACCGAGCGTTCGCCGACGACCTGGCCATCGTCGGCGGGCTCGCGCGCTTCAACGGCGAGCCTTGCATGGTGATCGGCCAGCAAAAGGGACGCGATACCAAGGAAAAGATCGCGCGCAACTTCGGCATGCCGAAGCCCGAAGGCTATCGCAAGGCTCTGCGCCTGATGCAGCTGGCGGAGAAGTTTGGCCTGCCGGTGTTCACTTTCGTCGACACGCCGGGCGCCTATCCCGGCATCGACGCCGAGGAACGCGGCCAATCCGAAGCGATTGGCCGCAACCTCTACGTCATGGCCGCGCTGCGCACGCCGATCATCGTCACCGTGATCGGCGAGGGGGGCTCGGGCGGGGCGCTTGCCATCGCGGTCGGCGACGTGACGCTGATGCTGCAGTACGCCACCTACTCGGTAATCTCGCCGGAGGGCTGCGCCTCGATCCTGTGGCGCAGTGCCGACATGGCACCCGAGGCGGCGGAGGCGCTCGGCATCACCGCAAGTCGACTCAGAACGCTCGGCCTGATCGATAAAATCGTCGGCGAGCCCCTCGGCGGCGCGCACCGGGACCCGCAGGCCACGGCCCAGGCACTGAAAAAGCCACTCGCCGACGCGCTGCGGCAACTGCTGGGCAAAAAGCCGAAGGAGCTCGTCGAGGAACGCCTCGAGCGTCTGATGAGCTATGGCAGATTCAAGGAAGCGGCGGAGCGCTAGCCCGCGCGTCGCGCCGGCACCTGGCGGCGCACTGCGCGCCGCCGCGCGCGCGGTTCTCGAGCAAGTCGATCTGCGCGAGCGTCGTCTCGCGGTGGGGCTTTCCGGCGGCGTGGATTCGGTGGTGCTGCTGCACGCCTTGCGCGAACTGGCCCCGGAGCTCGGCTACCGGCTCTCGGCGGTGCATGTCCATCACGGCCTTTCTCCGTTTGCCGCGGACTGGCGCCGATTCTGCGCCGCGCTGTGCCGAGGCTGGCAAGTCCCGTTCGTCTCGCGCCGCGTGGCCGTAGCGCGCACCGGAAAGGGAATCGAGGCGGCGGCGCGCGAGGCGCGCTACGCGGCGTTCAGCGCGTTGTCGGTCGAAGCGCTCGCGCTCGGCCACCAGCTGGATGACCAGGCCGAGACGGTGCTGCTCAATCTGTTGCGCGGCGCCGGCGTGCGCGGCGCGAGCGCGATGCGGCCGCTCGGCGCACTGCGTGCACCGCTAGGCGCGATTCCACTGCTGCGGCCGTTACTCGAGGTGCCGCGCGAGACGATCGTCGAATACGCGCGCGCGTGGGGCCTGCAATGGGTGGACGACGAGTCGAACGACGACCTCGCCCTGACGCGCAATTTCCTGCGCCTGGAAATCGCGCCGCGTCTGGCGGCACGCTTCCCGCGGTGGCGCCAGAGCCTCGCGCGCGCGGCGCATCACTTTGCCGAAGCCGGGCTGCTGCTGAAGGCGGCGGTGCCCGAAGCGGGCGCGCGCTTGCGGGTAGTGCGCCTGCGCGCCGCCGGGCAGGCGTCCGCGCGCCTGCTGCTGCGCGAATTCCTGGGCGCGCACGGTTTGCGGCCGCCGAGCGCGGGTCGGCTCGCCGAAATGCTGCGCCAGATTGTCGCCGCTGCGCCGGGTGCGCGCAGCGCTATCGAGCACGAGGGCGCGGTGCTGCGCGTATATCGAGGCGAGCTGCTGCTCACGCGGGCGGCTGCGGAGGGATTCACGCCGATCCGCTGGTGGGGCGAGCGGCGCGTGCCGATTCCGGCGTTGCACGGGGAGTTGCGCTTTCGCACGACCCGCGGCGCGGGCATCGATCCCGTCCGGCTCGATGGCCAGCCGGTCACGATCCGCGCTCGCGCGGGCGGCGAGCGCCTGCAGCCGGATGCACGCCGGCCGCGGCGCACCCTCAAGAATCTGTTCCAGGAAGCCGGCGTGCCGCCCTGGGAGCGCGACGCTTTGCCGCTGCTGTTTTGCGGCACCGCCCTGATCTGGGTACCTGGTCTGGGCGTCGACGCGTCGTTCCGTGCGAGCGAGCGCGCGGCCGGACTGCTGCCCGAGTGGCGCCGGGCCGAGGCGAGCGGGGCGCACACCGCCGGTTGAGTTTTTTCGCCCCCGGGAATCTGCGCGCGTGCCGAAAGCTGTCGCTGGAGCCGTGCCGCGGAGCGCGCAACCCATTGTTGTTTTTACGAAAATCAACGCGATTTGGTGGTAAAATCACCGGTTATTTTCATCCATACCCTAGGAGTCTCAGGAATGGCGGTCGAACGGACCCTCTCCATCATCAAGCCCGATGCGGTGAGAAAGAACGTCATCGGTCAGATCAGCGCGTGTTTCGAGGCGGCAGGGCTGAAAGTCGTCGCGGCGCGCATGATGCACCTGTCGCGCGCCGAGGCCGAGGGATTCTATTCGGTGCACCGCGAGCGCCCGTTCTTCAAGGATCTGGTGGAGTTCATGATTTCAGGCCCGGTGATGGTGCAGGTGCTCGAAGGCGAGGCGGCGATCGCCCGCAATCGCGAGCTGATGGGCGCCACCGATCCGAAGAAGGCGGCCAAGGGCACCATTCGCGCCGACTTCGCCGAGTCGATCGACGCCAACGCGGTGCACGGCTCGGACGGTGCCGAAACGGCGCGCAGCGAGATCGCCTATTTTTTCCCCGCCTGTGAGATCTTTTCGCGCTGAAACGGGTGCCTCGAGGCGATGAGCGCCAATCTGCTGGATTTCGACCCTGCTTCGCTCGAGCGGCTATTTGCCGACCTGGGCGAGAAGCCGTTTCGTGCCCGGCAGGTCCTGCGCTGGATCCATCAATACGGTGAATCCGATTTCGCGCGCATGAGCGATCTGGCGAAAGGTCTGCGCGAGAAGCTGGGCGGGGTGGCGCAAGTGGCCGCGCCGCGGGTGGTGGGCGACAGCGTTGCCGAGGACGGCACGCGCAAGTGGTTGATCCAGGTCGATGGCGCCAATGCGGTCGAGACGGTGTACATCCCGGAAGCGGGGCGCGGCACGCTGTGCGTGTCGAGCCAGGCCGGCTGCGTGCTCGACTGCGCCTTCTGCTCGACCGGCAAGCAGGGCTTCAACCGCAATCTGAGCACGGCGGAGATCATCGGCCAACTGTGGATCGCCAACGGGCAGCTGGGCCGCCAACCCAAGGGCGAGCGTGTCGTAACCAATGTGGTGATGATGGGGATGGGCGAGCCGCTGCTCAATCTGGACCACGTCATCCCGGCGCTGCGGCTGATGCTGGACGACAATGCCTACGGGCTATCGCGCCGCCGGGTGACGGTTTCGACCTCCGGGGTGATTCCCGGCATGGACCGCCTGCGCGAGCAATGCCCGGTGGCGCTCGCGGTGTCGCTGCATGCGCCCAACGACGCGTTGCGCGACCGCCTGGTGCCGGTCAACCGGAAATACCCGATCCACGAGCTGCTGGCGGCCTGCCGGCGCTATCTGGAGAAGGCGCCGCGCGACTTCGTGACTTTCGAATACGTCATGCTCGAGGGCGTCAACGACGGCGACCAGTGCGCGCGCGAGCTCGTCGCGATCGCCGGGCAGGTGCCCTGCAAATTCAACCTGATTCCGTTCAATCCGTTTCCCCAGGCGGGCTTCCGGCGCTCGGATCCCGCGCGCATCCGGCGCTTCGCGGAGATCCTGCAGCGCTCGGGCACCACCGTCACTACCCGCAAGACCCGCGGCGACGCGATCGACGCGGCCTGCGGTCAGCTCGCCGGCGACGTCGCCGACCGCACCCGGCGCAGCCGCGGCGCGCACCCGGCGCGCAAGGTCCACCCGATCACGGAGCTCCCCGCATGAAACGCTCGCTCGCATTCGCACTGCTCGCGCTGGCGGCCGGCTGCGCCACGCAATCGCCTTCCGAGAACGTGCCGTTGCCCGACACCGGGACGATCGTGGGCGAGCCAAGCAGCCCCCAGAACAGGGCCAAGCTGCACACCGAGCTGGCGTCGATGTATTTCCAGCGCGGTTCCATCGCCGTGGCCCTGCAGGAGCTGCGCACGGCAGTGAGCGTCGATCCGACCTATGCACCAGCGCACAGCATGCTGGGACTGGTGTACATGACGCTGCGCGAAAACGGGCTGGCCGAGGAGAGCTTTCAGCGTGCGCTGAAATACTCCCCGAATGACCCGGACATCAATCACAACTACGGCACGTTCCTGTGTGAGACCGGGCACGCGCAGGAGTCGATCGCGTATTTCATGCGCGCGGTTCGCGATCCCCTATACAGGACGCCCGGCAAGTCGTACGCGTCCGCCGGCGTCTGCGAGATGCGAAGCGGCAAACCCAAGGAGGCTGAGGTGGACTTCGAGCGCGCCCTGACTCTGCAGCCGAACGAGCCGGTCGCGCTGCTGGAGTTCGGCGAGCTGCGCTACAAGCAGGGCAACTATCTGGAAGCGCGCAAGCTGGTGCGCCATTTCAACGAGATCGTCGGGCCAACGGCTGCCTCGCTGTGGCTGGCACTGAGAGTGGAGCGCAAGCTCGGCCAGGCGGACGCGGAAGCAAACGACGCCGCCGAGCTGCGGCGCCGGTTCGCGGGCTCGCCCCAATACCAGCGGCTGCAGCGCGGCGACTATGAGTGATGCGCTCTTGGGCCAGGTGCCCGAGGCGGGGGCCGAGGCCCCGCCCATCGCCGCGCCGGTGCCATCGTCGGAAGAGAGCGTCGGCGCGATATTGGCGCAGGCCCGCAGGTCGCTCGGGCTCTCGCTCGAGGACGTCGCGCATCAGCTCAAGTTCGGCGTCCGCCAGATCGAGGCACTCGAGCATGGGAATTTCGACCGCCTGCACGGGGCCACCTTTGCGCGCGGCATGGTGCGCAGCTACGCGCGCCTGCTCAAGCTCGACCCCGATCCACTACTCGAGCGCATTGCCGGCCGCATGGCGCCACCCGTACCGATCACCGCGTCGATTTCCTTTCGGCGCCCGATCCCGTTCTCCGACACCGCACGGCGCACGAACTTCGCTTACGTCGTGCTCACGCTGGTGATCTTGGCGGTCGGCGTAGTGGTCGCGCTCGAGTGGCATCAGCAGCGCAGCGCACGCCCCGCCCGGTTGGCGCTCGTTCCGGCGGCGCAGGCCCCGCTCGAGGCGTCGTCCTCGATGGCGAGCGCGGCGGCGCCGACCGTGGTCGCGCCTGCGACCGAGACTGCGGCCGCGGCGAGCAGCCCCACGACGGCCGAGGCCAGCGTGTCCGGCCCGGGCCCCGTCACTGCGTCCGGCGCGAGCCCCGCCGCCGCGCCCGGCCCCACCCCAGCGGCCGCGTCGGCCGCGGAGCCGGTGGTCGCCGCGCCAACGCCCGCGGCACCGGCGACCGACGGCAAGCCTGCGGCGCAACCGGGCATGCGGCGCATTGTGCTCAGCTTCGATCAGGAGGCGTGGGTTCAGGTGAAGGACGCGAGCGGCAAGGCGTTGCTATCGCAGCTCAACCCGGCGGGCACGCGCAAGGTCGTCGAAGGCGAGGCGCCGTTCTCGCTGGTGATCGGCAACGCGCAGCATGTGCGCGTGACCTATGACGAAAAACCGATCGACCTCGCGCCACACATCAAGGTCGAAGTGGCGCGTCTGACGCTGGACTGAGCATGCCTGCCGCGGTTCGTCGCATTTCCAAGAGCGTCATGGTCGGCGGCATCGCCGTCGGAGGCGGTGCGCCGATCGTGGTGCAATCGATGACCAATACCGACACCGCGGACGCCGCGGCGACCGCGCAGCAGGTGTTCGACCTGTGGCGCTCGGGTTCGGAACTGGTGCGCGTGACGGTCAATACCCCGGAGGCGGCTGCACAGGTCGCGCGCATCCGCGAGCGCCTCGATGCGCTGGGCTGCGACGTGCCGCTGGTGGGTGATTTTCACTTCAACGGTCACAAGCTGCTGCGCCGGTATCCCGCGTGCGCGCAGGCGCTGGCCAAGTATCGGATCAATCCCGGCAACGTCGGCCACGGCAACAAGCGCGACGAGCAGTTCGGGACCATGATCGAGATCGCGGCGCGCTACCGCAAGCCGGTGCGCATCGGTGTGAACTGGGGCAGTCTCGACCCGGAGCTGCTGGCGCGCATGATGGACGAGAATGCCGCGCGCGCCGCGCCGACCGCCGCGAGCGAGGTGATGCGCGAAGCGCTGATTCGGTCAGCGCTCGATTCGGCGGCGCAGGCCGAGCGGTGGGGGCTGCCGGCCGACGCCATCGTCATTTCCTGCAAAGTAAGTGGCGTGCAGGACCTGATTGCGCTGTATCGCGAGCTCGCGCGACGCTGCAGCTACGCGCTGCATCTCGGCCTGACCGAAGCGGGCATGGGCACCAAGGGCATCGTCGCTTCCGCCGCGGCGCTCGCGGTGCTGCTGCAGGAGGGAATCGGCGACACGATTCGCGTCTCGCTCACGCCCGAGCCGGGCGGCGAGCGCACGCGCGAGGTGATCGTCGCGCAGGAGCTGCTGCAGACCATGGGCCTGCGCGCTTTCGCGCCGATGGTGACCGCCTGCCCCGGCTGCGGCCGCACCACGAGCACCTACTTCCAGCAGCTCGCCGAGGCGATCCAGTCGTACTTGCGTGCCCAGATGCCGCTTTGGCGCGAGCGCTACCCCGGTGTCGAAGATCTGCGCGTGGCGGTCATGGGCTGCGTGGTGAACGGTCCCGGGGAGTCCATGCATGCGGACATCGGCATCAGCCTGCCTGGCACGAACGAGGTGCCGGTCGCGCCGGTGTACGTCGATGGAGCGAAGACGGTGACTCTGAAGGGCGAGCGCATCGCCGAGGAGTTCCAGGCGCTGGTCGAGGAGTACGTCAGGCGCAATTTCGGCCCCGGCGCGCGGCGCCGCAGGGCGCCGCCCAAGCCGATACCGATCAAGGCGGCCTGAACCGCCGATTCCGATGAGCACGACCATCCAGGCCGTTCGCGGCATGAACGACGTATTGCCCGAAGAAGCCCGCATGTGGCTCGACTTCGAGGCCCGGGTGCAGGCGTGGCTTGAGCGTTACGGCTACCACAACATTCGCATGCCGCTGGTCGAGCCGACGCAGCTGTTTCGTCGCGCGATCGGAGAAGCAACCGACATCGTCGAGAAGGAGATGTATTCCTGGCGCGACGAACTGAACGGCGAGGACTTGACGCTGCGGCCCGAAGGCACGGCTTCCTGCGTGCGCGCGGCCATCGAGCACAACCTGCTCTACGAGGGGCCGAAGCGGCTGTGGTACGCCGGGCCGATGTACCGCCACGAGCGGCCGCAGAAGGGGCGCTATCGCCAGTTCTACCAGTACGGCGTCGAGGCGCTCGGGTACCCGGGCCCGGACGTGGATGCCGAGCTGATCGTGATGTGTGCGCGGCTGTGGCGCGAGCTCGGGCTCGAAGGCATCCGCCTCGAGTTGAACACCATCGGAGCGCCCGACGAACGCACGCGCTACCGCACCGATCTGGTCAGGCACCTCGAGACGAACGTTGAGCGGCTGGATGCCGATGCGAAGCGGCGCATGTACACCAATCCGTTGCGCGTGCTCGATTCGAAGAACCCGCTGGTGCAGCAGGCGCTGGCGGGTGCGCCGATGCTGACCGACTACCTGGGCGAGGCGTCGTTGGCGCATTTCGCGGATCTGCGCAGGTTGCTCGCGTCCGCCGGGGTCGAGTACGTCATCAATCCGCGCCTGGTGCGCGGGCTGGACTACTACAACCTCACCGTATTCGAGTGGGTTTCCGATGCGCTCGGCGCTCAGGGCACGGTCTGCGGTGGAGGCCGTTACGACGGGCTGTTCGCGCAGATTGGCGGCAAGCCCACGCCGGCAGCCGGCTTTGCGATGGGCGTCGAGCGCCTGATTGCGCTGCTGCAGCAGGTGCGCGGTGCGCCCCGGCCGGGACCGCATGCCTACGTGGTGTTTCAGGGCAGCGGCACGCTCGAGTACGCTTTCACGCTCGCCGACGAGTTGCGCGCCGCCGGGTTCGCAGTAGTGCAGCACGCCGGGGGCGGCAGCTTCAAGTCACAGATGAAAAAGGCCGACGCAAGCGGAGCCAAGCTGGCGCTGATCGTCGGCGAGGACGAGCTTGCCGCAGGCGAGGTGACCGCCAAGCCGCTGCGCACCGCGCAGCCGCAGCAGCGCGTGCCGCGCGGCGTGCTGGCGCGGCGGCTGAGCGAATTTCTCCAGGACGGCTAAACATGGCATTCGAAAACCTCAATCTCGAAGAGCAGGAACAGCTTGCCGCGCTAAAGGCGTGGTGGCATGACAACGGCAACTTGGTGGCGTTGGTCGTCATGGCAGCCGTGATCGCGTTTGTGGGATGGCGGGGCTGGCAGTGGTATCAGCGCACGCAGGCCGCGCACGCGAGCGTGCTGTTCGAGGCGCTGCAGCAGGCGGTGCACGCCGACAACGCGAGCGGCGTGCACGATGCGGGCGGCGCCTTGCTCGAGAAGTATCCGCGCACGCTCTACGCGTCGATGGCCGCGCTCACATCCGCGCGCTTCGATTTCGACCACGGCGATCTGAAAAACGCCGAGGCGCAGCTGCAGTGGGTGGTGGAGCGCTCCGGCTCGGAGGAGTACAGGGACCTCGCGCGGCTGCGCCTGGCGGCGGTGCTGCTCGACCGCAAGTCCTACGACGAGGCGCTCAAGGCGCTTGAGGCCAAGCATGCGAAGGCTTTCGACGCGCAGTACGCCGCACTCAAGGGCGACATCATGGTCGCCAAGAAGCAGCCTGCGCAGGCCAAGGCGGCGTACCGGCTCGCACTCCAGGAGGCCGATCCGAAGAACGAGGCCTTCCGTGACAGCGTGCAAATGCGGCTCGACGCGCTCGGAGACTGATGATGCGTCGCGCGCTCGGATTTCTCCTGATAGTGGCGCTGCTTCTGGCAGGATGCTCGGACATGCCAAGCCTGAACCCGTTCAGCTGGTTCAGCGGTGGATCGACCGGACCGAAACCGGCCGAGCTGCCGTCGCTCAGCAACCGGCTTCCGGTGAAGGTGCTGTGGTCGTCGCGCATCGGCAACGCCGGGGCGTTCATTTTCAGCCCGGCGGTGGTGCAGGACAGCGTATACGTTGCGTCGCGGGACGGCAGCGTCGCGCGCCTGGATGCCGCGACCGGCGAGACGCGCTGGCGGGTAACGCTGGATGCGCACCTGTCCGGAGGGGTCGGCAGCGATGGCACGCTCGTGGTCGTGGCGACCGATGAAGGCGTCGTGTTCGCGTTGAACGCGGCCGACGGCAAGGTACGCTGGCGCGCGCGCGTGTCGAGCGAAGTCCTGGCGGCGCCGGCGTTGAGCGGGGGGCTGGTGCTGGTGCGAAGCGACGACAGCCGCATCTTCGCCTTCGGCGAGCAGGACGGCAAACGCCGCTGGTACTACCAGCGCACGGCACCGTCCCTGCTGGTGCGCTCGCCCGCAGGAATGGCGATCGGCGATGGCACGGTCTACGCCGGCTTCGGCGGGAAGCTGGTGGCTCTCGAACTCGCCAGCGGCGCGGTGCGCTGGGAGGCGACGGTGGCGCTGCCCAAGGGAACCACCGAGCTCGAGCGCGTTACCGACATCGTCGGCAATCCGGCGCTCGGTGGCGGACAGGTGTGCGCGGCGGCGTACCAGGGGCGGGTGGCATGCTTCGACGCAGCGAACGGCAACCAGCTGTGGTCGCGAGAGATGTCCACCGTGACCGGCGCGAGCGTCGACGCGCGCGACGCCTACGTCAGCGACGACAAGGGTGCGGTGTATGCGTTCAACCGCACCGACGGGCGCAGCATGTGGAAACAGGACAAGCTGGCCTACCGCCAGCTGTCGTTGCCGCTGTCGCTGGGTTCGGAGATTGCGCTCGGCGATCTGCAGGGATACGTGCATTTCCTGGCGCGCGAATCGGGGGCCTTCGTCGCGCGCATCGCCACCGACGGCAGCGCGATTCGCGCCGCGCCTGTGCGCTTGCCCGGCCGCGGCTTTCTGGTCCAGACGCAGGACGGCGGCCTGTACGCGCTGTCTCCCTAGATCGCTGCTGCATGCTGCCGATCATCGCCCTGGTCGGGCGCCCGAACGTGGGCAAATCAACGCTGTTCAATCGGCTTACGAGGCGGCGCGATGCCATCGTCGTCGACGTGCCCGGCGTGACGCGCGACCGCCACTATGGCGAGGGGCGGCTCGGGCCCGGCCCCTACCTGGTGATCGACACCGGCGGCTTGGAGCTCCAGGCCAAGGAAGGCATCTTCGCCGAGATGGCGCGCCAGACCGAGCAGGCAATCGCGGAGGCGGACGCGGTCATCCTGGTCACCGATGCGCGCGCCGGTCTCACCAGCGGGGATCGCGCGATCGCGCAACGGCTGCGCCGCCTCAAGTCGCGCATCTGGTTGGCCGTCAACAAGTGCGAGGGGATGGCCTCGGATGCGGCGGTGGCGGAGTTCCACGAGCTCGCCGTGGGCCAGCCGGCGCCGATCTCGGCGGCGCACGGCGACGGCGTTGGCAATCTGATCGAGGCAGTCCTGGGCGAGTTTCCCGCGGCGCGCGCCGAGCCCGCGGCGGCGGGCGATCACCCCAGGGTCTGCATCGTCGGCAGACCGAACGTCGGCAAGTCCACCCTGGTGAACGCGCTGGTGGGCGAAGAGCGGATGATCGCCTCCGACCAGCCGGGGACCACGCGTGATTCGATCGAGATTCCTTTCGATCGCGCTGGCCGGCATTACACGCTGATCGATACCGCGGGCCTGCGGCGGCGCGGCAAGCAGGGCGCCGAGGTGGAACGATTTTCGATCGTCAAGACGCTGCAGGCGATCGAAGCGTCGAACGTGGTGGTAGTCGTGCTCGACGCGCTGGACGGGATCACGGAGCAGGACGCGCACGTCGCCGGGTACATCCTCGAGCGCGGGCGCGCGCTGACGGTCGCGGTGAACAAGTGGGATGCGGCCGGCGCGGAGGCGCGCGAGCGCATCAAGGGGGAGCTCAAGTGGAAGCTGGGTTTCCTGGGCTTCGCCGACACCCACTTCGTCTCCGCCAAGCAGGGCAAGGGGCTCGGCGCCCTCCTGAGATCCGTGGACGCCGCCTACGCTTCGGCCATGGCCAAGCTCTCGACCCCCCGCCTGACGCGCACGCTGATGGCGGCGGTCGAGCGCCAGGCGCCGCCGCGCAAGAAGGGCCCGATCCGGCCCAAGCTGCGCTATGCGCACCAGGGCGGCATGAACCCGCCGCTGATCGTGATTCACGGCAGGGCGCTCCAGGGGGTGCCCGACAGCTATCGACGCTACCTTGAAGGGGTGTTCCGGACGGCGTTCGATCTGCGTGGTACGCCGTTGCGGATCGAGTTGCGCACCGGCCGCAATCCCTATGTGAAATAGCGCCGGCCGGTTACGCGCGCGCCGGGACTGATATGGGAGCGGCGGTGTGCGAGCGCCTCTGGTCGCGCGCTGTTATGTGATAATTGCATGCTTTCGAAGAGCATTTCCGGGCGCGGCGCGCAGCATGGGACAGACACTTTACGACAAGCTTTGGAACGGCCACCTCGTCCACGAGGGGGAAGATGGCACGGTGCTGTTGTACATCGACCGTCATCTCGTGCATGAGGTCACCAGCCCTCAGGCATTCGAGGGTCTCAGGCTCGCCGGTCGCAAGCCCTGGCGCATCGAGTCCGTGGTGGCGACTGCCGACCACAACACGCCGACCACCCACTGGGAACTGGGCATCGATGGCATCCGCGATCCCATCTCGCGCATCCAAGTCGAGACACTGGATGCCAACATCCGCGCGTTCGGCGCCAAGGCTTATTTCCCGTTCCTCGACAAGCGCCAGGGTATCGTGCATGTCATCGGCCCGGAGCAGGGTGCGACGCTGCCGGGCATGACCGTTGTGTGCGGCGACTCGCATACCAGCACCCACGGCGCGTTCGGCTGCCTCGCGCACGGCATCGGCACCTCGGAAGTGGAGCACGTGCTCGCCACCCAGTGCCTGGTGGCGAAGAAGATGAAGAACATGCGCGTCAGCGTCGAGGGGCCACTGGCACGCGGCGTGACCGCCAAGGACGTGGCACTGGCGGTCATCGGCCGTATCGGCACCGCAGGCGGGACCGGCCATGCCGTCGAATTCTCGGGCAGTACCATCCGCGCCCTGTCGATGGAGGGGCGCATGACCCTGTGCAACATGGCGATCGAGGCTGGCGCCCGCTGCGGCATGGTCGCGGTGGACGACACCACGATCGCGTATCTCAAGGGGCGGCCGTTTGCCCCGCGCGGGAGCGAATGGGATCAGGCGGTGGCGTACTGGCGCATGCTGAGAAGCGACTCGGATGCGAGGTTCGACCGCGAGACGAGCCTCGACGCGCGCGACATTCGACCGCAGGTGACCTGGGGCACCTCGCCGGAAATGGTGGTTTCGGTGGAGGACGAGGTGCCCGACCCGGACCGCGAGAAGGACCCGGTCCGGCGCGAGGGCATGGAGCGCGCGCTCGCCTACATGGGGCTCAAGCCGCGTACGCGTATCACCGACATCCGGCTGGACAAGGTGTTCATCGGATCGTGCACCAATTCGCGCATCGAGGATCTGCGCGCAGCGGCGGCGGTCGTGCGCGGCAAGCGCGTGGCCGCGAACCTGCGCGTGGCGATGGTGGTACCGGGTTCGGGCCTGGTGAAGGCGCAGGCGGAAAAGGAAGGCCTGGACCGGATCTTCAAGGACGCGGGCTTCGAGTGGCGCGAGCCGGGCTGCTCGATGTGCCTGGCAATGAACGCCGACCGGCTGGAGCCGGGCGAGCGCTGTGCGGCGACATCGAATCGCAATTTCGAGGGACGCCAGGGCGACGGCGGACGCACCCATCTCGTCAGTCCGGCGATGGCGGCGGCGGCGGCGGTCGCGGGGCACTTCGTTGACGTACGCAACTGGCGCTGAAAGTGGAGGCGGAATGAAGCGAGTCGTTCTCGTGTCGGCATTGGGGACGGTGCTGGCGGTATGCAACACGCGGCAGGGCATGGGCAAGGCTCTCCGGCAGGGCGGCATTGCGATCGAGCGTGCCGCGAACAGTTAGCGACATGGACAAGTTCACGGTTCTTGATGGACTCGTTGCGCCGCTCGATCGCGCGAACGTCGATACCGACCAGGTCATCCCCAAGCAATTCCTGAAGTCGATCAAGCGCAGCGGCTTCGGGGTGAACCTGTTCGACGCGTGGCGTTACCTCGATCACGGCGAGCCGGGCATGGATCATTCCAAGCGGCCGCTCAACCCGGAGTTCGTGCTGAACCAGGCGCGCTACCGCGGCGCCACGGTGCTGCTTGCGCGCAAGAACTTCGGCTGCGGATCCTCGCGCGAGCACGCGCCCTGGGCGCTGTTCGATTACGGCTTTCGCTGCGTGATCGCACCCTCGTTCGCCGACATATTCTTCAATAACTGCTTCAAGAACGGGCTGCTGCCGGTGGTTCTTCCGGAGGCCGATGTGGACCGCCTGTTCTACGAGTGCGCCTCGTTCCCCGGATTCCGGCTCCTCGTCAACCTGGAGCCGCAAACCGTCGCCACCAAGGACGGCGCCCAGGTGATGCGCTTCGAGGTCGATGCGTTTCGCAAGTACTGTCTGCTCAACGGGCTGGACGAAATCGGCCTGACGCTGCGGCAGGCGGACAAAATCCGCGCCTTCGAGGCCATGCGGCGCGAGCAGTTTCCCTGGCTGTTCCGGTAACGCCATGAAGATCGCAGTGTTGCCGGGCGACGGAATCGGCCGGGAGATCGTCGCGCAGGCGGTAAAGGTGCTGCAGCGGCTAGCCGGGGCGGGGCTGCGGCTTGAACTCGAGGAGGCGCCAGTCGGCGGCGCTGGCTACGAGGCCGCGGGCGACCCGCTGCCCGAGGCGACGCTGCGGCTCGCGAGGCAGGCCGACGCGATTCTTTTCGGCGCGATCGGCGGCCCGCAATACGACACCCTGCCGCGCGACAAGCGCCCGGAGCGCGGCTTACTGCGCCTGCGCAAGGAGCTCGGGCTGTTCGCCAACCTGCGCCCGGCGCGCGTGTACGAGGAACTGGCGGATGCCTCCAGCCTCAAGGCGGAGCTGGTGGCCGCACTGGACATCCTGATCGTTCGCGAGCTCACCGGCGATATCTACTTCGGCGAGCCACGCGGCATCTCGACGCTCGCCGGCGGCGAGCGCGAGGGTGTGAACACGATGCGCTACCGTGAGAGCGAGATCCGGCGCATTGCCCACGTCGCGTTCGGCGCGGCGCGCCGCCGCGCCAAGCGCGTGTGCTCCGTGGACAAGGCCAACGTGCTCGAGACTACCGAATTGTGGAGGCAGGTGGTGAGCGAAGTGGGCGCGCAGTACGCCGACATCGAGCTGTCGCACATGTACGTGGACAACTGCGCCATGCAGCTGGTGCGCAAGCCAAAGCAGTTCGACGTGGTCGTCACGGGAAACCTGTTCGGCGACATTCTCTCGGACGAGGCGTCGATGCTCACCGGGTCGATTGGCATGCTGCCGTCGGCCTCGCTTGATGCGGACAACAAGGGCCTGTACGAGCCGATCCACGGCTCGGCGCCCGACATCGCCGGCAAGGACGTGGCCAATCCCCTCGCGACGATCCTCTCGGCGGCCATGATGCTGCGCTATTCGCTTGGCGAGGAGCAGGCGGCGGAGCGCGTCGAGGCCGCAGTCAAGAAGGTCTTGCGTGACGGCTACCGCACCGCCGACATTTACACGGCCGGAACGAAGAAGGTGGGCACGCGGGAAATGGGCGACGCGGTACTCGCCGCGCTTGCGGTCTGAGCACGGCAGGTGGCTTCCAGGAAGAGGTAGATGTTGAGAGTTGGCATCGTCGGCTGGCGCGGCATGGTGGGCTCGGTGCTGGTGGAGCGCATGCGTGAAGAGCGCGACTTTGAGCACATCGAGCCGGTTTTTTTCTCCACTTCGCAGATCGGCGGCAAAGCGCCTGCCGTCGGACGGGACGTGGCACCGGTGCAGAACGCGCGCGAGCTGCAGGCGCTCAAGGCGCTGCCGGTCATCGTTTCCTGCCAGGGGGGCGATTACACGAACGAGGTCTATCCGAAGCTGCGCGAGCAAGGCTGGACGGGCTACTGGATCGACGCCGCGAGTGCGCTGCGGATGCAGAATGATGCGGTGATCGTCCTCGATCCGGTCAACATGGCGGTGATCAAGGATGCGCTCTCCAAGGGCGTCAAGAGCTACATCGGCGGCAATTGCACGGTGAGCCTCATGCTGATGGGCATGGCGGGGCTGCTGCGCAACGACCAGGTCGAGTGGATGACCAGCATGACCTACCAGGCCGCTTCGGGCGCGGGCGCGGCGAACATGCGCGAGCTGGTCGAGCAGATGGCCGCGATCGGCGAGCGCGCCAAGCGGCTGCTCGACGATCCGGCGGCGAGCGCGCTCGACCTCGACCGCAGCGTGACCGAGACGGTGCGCGACGCCGGCCTGCCGAAACAGAACTTCGGCTATCCGCTCGCGGCCAGTCTGCTGCCGTGGATCGACAAGGATCTGGGCAATGGACAGAGTCGCGAGGAATGGAAAGGCCAGGCCGAAACCAACAAGATTCTCGGGCGCAGCGAGCGTCCGATCCCGGTCGATGGCATCTGCGTGCGGGTGGGCGCCATGCGCTGCCACAGCCAGGCGCTGACCATCAAACTGAAGCGCGACGTTCCGCTTGACGAGATCGAGGGCATGATCGCCGAAGCGAACGACTGGGTGAAGGTGGTGCCCAATCGCCGCCAGGAGAGCCTGTCCGATCTCACCCCGGCAGCGGTTTCCGGCAGGCTTTCCATTCCCGTCGGCCGACTGCGCAAGATGCCTATGGGCGGCCAATACCTGGCAGCGTTCACCGTTGGGGACCAGCTGCTCTGGGGCGCGGCCGAGCCGCTACGCCGTATGCTGCGGATACTGCTCGATGCCTGACCCCCGGGGGCTGACGGCCCCCATCCGAGGGCAGGCGAGTCCCGGAGGGGGAAAAATTCCTTGCAGGCTACGGTCCAACCAGAAAGAATCAAGAAAATTCCTCAGTTTGCAAGCCTAACACTATGATGTTATGGTAGTCAGTCCGGAAAAAATGATTCAAGGTGCTACAGTGGGCAAATGCGTCACCGGAGTGAGGATGCTCGCGGCGGCACTGCTGGCGGTGCCGTTTCTCGTGCATGCAGCGGGACTCGGCAAGCTGACGGTCCTGTCGGCACTCGGGCAACCGCTCAGCGCCGACGTGCAGATCGAGGCACTTCAACCGGGCGATGCGGATTCCCTAAAAGCCAGCCTCGCGTCGCAGGATGCGTTCAGCAGTGCCGGGGTCCAGTTCAATCCCGTGCTGCTGGGAATGAAGTTCGCCTTTGAGCACCGTGGCACTCAGGTGGTGCTGCACCTTTCGACGAGTCAGCCTGTCAGTGACCCGTTCCTCGACGTTCTCATTGAGCTGCAGTGGGCGAGCGGTCGCCTGGTGCGCGAATACACGTTCCTGCTTGATCCGCCGGACTACGGCAAGGGGCCGCAACCGATCGCAGCCGTGCCGTTGCCGACGCCCGCGGCTGCGCAGCCGCCTGCGCCGGCAACTGCCGTAGAACATCCGATTGCTCCGGTCGCCGGTGTCAAGCCTGCCGGCACGTACGTGGTCAAGAAGGGCGATACGCTGGCGAAGATCGCGCGCCACTACATGGGCTCTGGCGTGACGTTGAACCAGATGCTCGTCGCGCTGTATCGCGCCAACACGGGCGCATTCATACACGCGAACATCAATTTGGTCCGGGCTGGCCGCATCCTGAACATTCCAGGTGCCGAAACGGCGTCCGCGATCGACCCCGACGAGGCGCGCCGAGTGGTTACGAGCCAGATGCGGCAATTCGCCGAGTACCGGCGCAAGCTGGCGGCTGCGGTGGCGGCACGCGAGGCGCACGCCGCGCCTTCCGAGCGTACCGCGGCGGGCCGCATCACGGAGAAGCAGGCAGAGACTGCGCCGCCGGAGGGCAAGGACCGCCTGACGCTGTCAAAGATGGAGCCGAATCACCCGAGCTCGGCCGTATCGAAGGCGGCTACGGGAGACGACAGGGTGGCTCGGGAGCAGGCATTAAAGGATGCTCAGTCCCGGGTCGCCGATCTGGAGAAGAACGTCACAGATTTGAGGAAATTGCTCGATCTACGGAACGCGCAGATCGCAGAGCTCGAGAAGAAGGCCGTCGCGCCGGCTGCTCCTGCGCCGATGGCTATCAGGCCCTCGGCGGTTGCGAAGCCAGCCCCTGCGGCAGCATCTCCGAAACCGGCCGTTGCGCCGAAGCCGCACCCCGCGGCTGCACCCAAGCCCACGCCTAAGGCCGTCACACCGCCGCCCCCTTCGCCAAGCCTGATGGACGATTTCCTCGACAATCCGCTTGCGTTGGGGGGATTGGCAATAGTCATCGTTCTGTTGGCCGGCTACGGTGTCTTGGCGTGGCGACGCAAGAAGGCCGCACAGAACCAGTTCCAGGAAAGCGTGACCGGGGGCGTCGACCTCGGGGGCGTTTCGGTACTCGGTGGCGCTGCTCAGCACGCAGTAGAGCCCGGTCTGGCGGTTTCCCAGGTGTCGGTGAGCCCTACCGGCCTCGGACCGATTGAGACCGAGGAGGTCGACCCGATTGCCGAGGCCGATGTCTACATGGCCTACGGACGCGACGCGCAGGCCGAAGAGATCCTCAAGGAAGCGCTGCAAAAGGACGCGAACCGAACCGCGATCCACGCCAAACTACTTGAAATCTACGCGAATCGGCGCGACACCAAGGCCTTCGAACGGGCGGCGCTTAAGCTCAAGGAGCTGACGCACGGGGCAGGCCCTGAATGGGACAAGGCGACCAAGCTGGGACGGACGATCGAGCCGCAAAACAACCTCTATGCGGGTGCCCTCGACGATACCGTCAGACTCACGCCCGGTGCGCCGGCGCCGGCTGCGACCCCGGCGCTGGACTTCGATCTGGGCGGGACGACGACGGGCGGCGGTCCCGATGGCACGACCAAAGGCGAAAACACACCCGGTGCAGAGCCGGCGCTGGATTTTGATCTCGGCACGACCACGGCGCCCGCAGAGGAAGAGAAGACCGATTTCGCTCCGGGTGGGACCCTGATCATGGGTTCCGAGGAGACCAAGGCCGCTACTGGCACGATTGATTTCGACCTTGGCTCCATGACAGACGAAGGCAAGCCACAGGGTGCAGCCCCGCAGGCTTTCGCCCCGACCCAGGGCCCGAATACGGTGCCGGCGGCGACAGCGGCGAGCGGTAGCGCCGGGGCGATCGACTTCGACTTCAACCTCGATCTGGGCGAAGAGAAAGCCGCCACGCCGCCCGCCGCTGCGCAGACGCCGCTGGACTTGTCCTCGATCAGTCTGGATCTCGGCGCGCCCGGCGGTACCGCTGCGGCAGCCACCAACACCGATCCCAAATGGCAAGAGGTCGCGACCAAACTGGACCTGGCCAAAGCCTACGAGGAGATGGGCGACAAGGATGGTGCGCGCGAGCTGCTAAACGAAGCGTTGAAAGAGGGCGACGCCGCGCAGCAGAGCCAGGCGCAGCAGATGCTCGCCAATCTCGGCTAGCCCACAGAACCAGACCGCAGTGAGCCACGGCCGTGGCGCCACAGCGCGCGAGCCCGTGGCTCGCGCCTTTTCGGCATGAGAATTGCGCTAGGCCTCGAGTACGACGGCAGCCGTTTTCTGGGCTGGCAGACCCAGCCCGGAGGGGGCACGGTGCAGGATTGCCTGGAGAGGGCGCTAACCGTAATCGCCGGCGCGCCCGTTACGGTGTACTGCGCCGGACGGACCGACCGCGGCGTGCATGCACGCGGGCAGGTGGTGCATTTCGATATCACCGCCGAGCGGCCACTGACGGCATGGGTTCGCGGAGTCAATGCGCTGCTGCCGGACTCGGTTGCCGTACTTTGGGCGCAGCCCGTCGCGAGCGATTTTCACGCGCGTTACGCCGCGCTTTCGCGCACCTACCGCTACGTGCTGCTCAATCGCGCCGTGCGCCCCGCACTAGCGGCGCGTCTCGCGGGCTGGTCGCACTCGCCGCTTGATGTGGAGGCCATGCGCGAGGCGGCGGCGTACCTGATTGGCGAGCACGACTTCTCTGCGTTTCGCTCTGCCGAGTGCCAGGCGAAAACGCCGGTGCGCAGGCTGCTTGCGCTGCACATCGAACGCCGCGGCGAGCGCATCGATTTCGTGCTGCGCGCCAACGCTTTTCTGCATCACATGGTGCGCAATCTGGTGGGAACACTGGTGTACGTGGGTAAGGGAAAACATCCGCCACAGTGGATGGGTGAGGTGCTCGACTCGCGCGAGCGCGCGCGCGCGGGCGCGACCTTCGCCCCGCAGGGGCTATACCTCGAGGCCATCGAGTATCCGGCGCGCTGGGCAATGCCAAGCGGGGAAGCGACGCCTGCGGCCATGGCGCTCGAAGGTTGACGTGCGAACGCGAGTGAAGATCTGCGGCATCACGCGCGTCGAGGACGCGCGCGCCGCGGCCGATGCAGGCGCCGACGCGATCGGACTGGTGTTCTATCCGCGCAGCCCGCGGTGCCTGACCGTTGAGCAAGCGCGTGCATTGAGGCGCGCGCTGCCGCCGTTCGTCTGCGCGGTCACGCTGTTCGTGAATCCGGATCCGGCCGAGGTTGCGCGCGTGATCGACGCCGTGCGGCCCGATCTGCTGCAGTTCCACGGCGAGGAGTCGCCCGCCTTCTGTACCCGCTTCGGCGTGCCCTACCTCAAGGCGTGCCGGGTGAAGCAGGGGGTCGATTTGCTAGAATACCTGCGCCCGTTTTCCGATGCCGTCGGGTGGCTCGCAGACGCCTACGTCGACGGGTACGGCGGCGCTGGCGCAAGCTTTGACTGGTCTCTCGTGCCGGCTCAGCGCGCTCGCCCGCTGGTTCTCTCCGGCGGCTTGACGCGGCGCAACGTGGGCGAGGCCATCCGGCGCGTCAGGCCCTGGGGCGTAGACGTATCGAGCGGGGTCGAATCCGCGAAAGGCATCAAGGACGCGGCCAAGATCGCGGCCTTCATCGCAGAGGTCAAGAATGCAGATGTATGACTTACCCGACGCGCGCGGGCACTTCGGTCCCTACGGTGGCGTATTCGTTTCCGAAACGCTCAGCTTCGCGCTGGAGGAGCTGCTTCGGGCGTACGAGGACAGCCGCAAGGACCCCGAGTTCCTCGCGGAACTTCGCTACGACCTGAAGCATTACGTCGGGCGTCCCAGCCCGGTGTACCACGCCAAGCGCTGGTCGGGCCTGCTCGGCGGAGCGCAGATCTTTCTGAAGCGCGAGGATCTCAATCACACGGGCGCGCACAAGATCAACAACACCGTGGGGCAGGCGCTGCTTGCTCGGCGCATGCGCAAGCAGCGGGTAATCGCGGAGACCGGAGCGGGGCAGCACGGGGTCGCCGCCGCGACTGTGGCCGCGCGCTACGGCATGCAGTGCGTGGTTTACATGGGCTGCGAGGACATCGAGCGTCAGGCCGCCAACGTGTACCGCATGAAGCTGCTGGGGGCGACGGTCGTGCCGGTCGAATCGGGCTCGAAGACACTCAAGGACGCGCTCAACGAGGCGATGCGCGATTGGGTGACCAATGTCGAGAATACCTTCTACATCATCGGCACCGTGGCAGGACCGCATCCTTACCCCATGATGGTGCGCGACTTCCAGTCTGTCATCGGCGAGGAATGCAAGACGCAAATGCCCGAGCTCACCGGTCGCCAGCCGGATATGGTGATCGCATGCGTCGGAGGGGGCTCGAACGCGATGGGCATCTTCTACCCGTACATCACGCTGGACAGCGTCCGTCTGATCGGCGTCGAGGCGGCGGGCGAGGGCCTCGCCACGGGTAAGCACGCGGCGTCCCTGACCGCGGGCAGGCCGGGGGTGCTGCACGGCAACCGCACCTATCTGCTACAGGATGCAAACGGCCAGATCATGCAGACCCATTCGATTTCCGCCGGCTTGGACTACCCGGGTGTCGGACCCGAGCACGCGTGGCTCAAGGACTCCGGGCGCGCCGAGTACGTCTGCGTAACCGATGACGAGGCGCTGCAGGCGTTTCACGACCTGTGCCACTACGAGGGGATCATCCCCGCGCTGGAATCGAGCCACGCCCTCGCCTATGCGGCGCAGATCGCGCCGTCGATGGCAAAGGACAAGATCCTGCTCGTCAACCTGTCCGGCCGCGGCGACAAGGACATGCACACCGTGGCGCAGCACTCGGGCATTCAGTTCTAGGACCCCCTCACGATGTCCCGCATACAGGCGCGCTTCGACGCGTTGCGCGCAGCCGGGCGCAAGGCGCTGATTCCGTATCTCACCGCCGGCGACCCGACGCCCGCCCTGACCGTGCCCTTGCTCCACGCCATGGTGGAGGCAGGCGCGGACATCTTGGAGCTCGGCGTGCCGTTTTCCGACCCGATGGCCGATGGTCCGGTCATCCAGCGCTCCTCGGAGCGGGCGCTGGCCAACGGCGTCGGGTTGCACGACGTCATCGAGATGGTTCGCGATTTCCGCTCGCGCGACGCCCAGACCCCCGTCGTGCTCATGGGCTACGCCAATCCGATCGAGGCGATGGGCATCGAGCGCTTCGTACGTGAGGCCAAGGTCGTCGGCGTGGACGGCGTCATCGTGGTCGATTACCCGCCGGAGGAGTGCACGCAGTTCGCTGCGCTCGCCGAGCAGAGCGGCATCGATCCGATTTTCCTGCTGGCACCGACGTCGACCGATCGGCGCATCAAGGAGGTGGTCCGGGTCGCCCGCGGATATCTGTACTACGTCTCGCTCAAAGGGGTGACCGGCGCGGCAAACATCGATCTTACGGAGGTGGCGGCTCGCATACGCAAGATCCGCGCCGCCACGCGCCTGCCGATCGGGGTGGGCTTCGGAATTCGCGATGCCGAATCGGCGCGCCGCGTTGCCGAGACCGCAGATGCGGTGGTCATCGGTAGCCGCATCATCCAGGAAATCGAAACTGCGGGGCCCGAGCAGGCGGTTGCGCGGGTGAGGGATCTCATACGCCCGATTCGGGCGGCGCTCGACGCATGAGCTGGCTGCAGAAACTCCTACCGCCCAAGATCCAGCGCTCGAGCGGTCCGAAGAAGACCGTTCCGGAGGGGCTGTGGACCAAGTGCCCGGCCTGCGATGCGGTGCTCTACAGCACCGATCTGGAAAAGAATCTCAACGTATGTCCGAAGTGCGGCCACCACCAGCGCGTCGACGCGCGGGCGCGCCTCGACGCGCTGCTCGATCCGGACGGCCGCTTCGAGATCGGCATGGAGGTGCTGCCGATCGACAGCCTCAAATTCAAGGATTCCAGAAAGTATCCCGAGCGCCTGGCCGAGGCGCAGGCGACCACCGGCGAGAGCGATGCGCTGCTGGTGATGCAGGGCTCGATCAAGGCGATCGGAGTGGTGGCAGCCGCGTTCGAGTTCGAGTTCATGGGCGGATCGATGGGTTCGGTAGTGGGCGAGCGCTTCGTACGCGGCGTGCGCGTGGCGATCGAGCAGAAGCTGCCGTTCGTGTGCATCACCGCCTCCGGAGGTGCACGCATGCAAGAGGGTCTGCTCTCGCTGGTACAAATGGCGAAGACGACCGCCGCGCTGACCGACCTCGCGGACCGAAAGCTGCCGTTTATCTCGATACTTACGGACCCGACGATGGGTGGCGTATCGGCGAGCTTCGCCATGATCGGCGACGTAGTGCTTGCCGAGCCGAAGGCGTTGATCGGCTTCGCCGGCCCGCGCGTCATCGAGCAGACGGTGCGGCAGAAGCTTCCGGAGGGCTTCCAGCGCGCCGAATTCCTGCTCGAAAAAGGCGCCATCGACATGATCGTCGACCGACGTCAGCTGCGCGATAAGCTGGCGCAGCTGCTGTCGCTGCTGCTGCGCCTGCCGGCCGATTCGGCCTCCTGAGCGGGACCACGGAGATCGTGCCGTGACGTCGCGCGGCACGCTGGCAGCCTGGCTCGAGTTCATCGGGCGTCAGCACCCCAACACCATCGACCTGGGTCTCGAGCGGGTGACGCAGGTACTCGCCAGGCTGGACGCGGCGCTCGGGTGCCCCGTGGTCGTCGTGGGAGGAACCAACGGCAAGGGATCGACCTGCGCGATGCTGGAAAGCGTGCTGCGCGCGGCGGGCTACCGCATCGGCTTGTATACCTCGCCGCATCTACAGCGCTACAACGAACGGGTCCGAATCGATGGCCGCGAAGTCTGCGACCAGGCGCTGTGCGACGCCTTCGCCGCCGTGGAAGCTGTGCGCGAGGGTATTGCGCTGACGTACTTCGAGTTCGGCACGCTGGCGGCCGCATGGCTTTTCGCGCGCGAGCGGCTGGATGCGGTGGTACTCGAAGTGGGCTTGGGCGGCCGGCTCGATGCCGTCAACGCCTTCGAGGCCGATTGCGCCGTGCTGACCGGTGTCGGAATCGACCACGTCGAATACCTCGGCGGCACCCGGGAGCAGATCGGCCGGGAGAAGGCCGGCATCTTTCGCCGCGACCGCGCTGCCGTGGTTGCCGATCCCGACCCGCCACGCTCTGTGCTCGAGGAGGCGCAGCGCGTCGGCGCGCGCCTGCTCCTCCTGGGACGGGACTTCGGCTACACGCTCCAGCCCGGCCAGTGGGCTTACTGGGGACCGGCCGGCAGGCGCGCGGGCCTTGCCCATCCGGCGTTGCGCGGCACGATCCAGTTGCGCAACGCCGCCGCGACTTTGGCCGCGCTCGATGCTCTGCGCGAGCGCTTGCCGGTCAGCCAGCAGGAGGTCCGGCGCGGCATGGGTCAGGTCACTTTGCCCGGACGCTTCCAGTGCTTGCCGGGCAGGCCGCAGGTGATTCTCGACGTCGCGCACAATCCCGAGGCCGCCGGCGTTCTGGCGATGAACCTGCTTGCCAGCGGCAACGCGCCGCAGACGATCGCCGTCTTGGGAATGCTGCGCGACAAGGACGTGGCCGGGGTCGTGAGGGCGCTGGCGCCGCGCATCACGCGCTGGCACCTCGCGACCCTGGGCGCGCCGCGCGGAGCATCCTCGGCTGAGCTTGCCGAAGTCTTGCGTTCGGCGGGCATCGAGGCACCGGTCTTCGAACACGCATCCCCTGCGGTCGCGTTCGCGGCGGCGCGCAGCGAGGTCGGTGACAATGATAAAATTTTGGTGTGCGGATCATTTCTCACCGTCGCCGAGGTCATGCACGGTCTCGAGTCATCTTGCGGCACAGCGCGCACGCATGGCTGAATCGCAGGACGTAGACACCCTGAGGCGGCGCGGCCGGCGACGCCTGGTCGGGGCGATCGCCCTGGTGCTGCTGGCGATCATCGTGCTTCCGATGGTGTTCGATCGGCAGCCGAAGCAGGCCGTGCTGGTAAATGTACGTATCCCAAGCGAGGATGAAGGCGGGCTCTCGCCGAAGGTGGCTCCGCAACCCGCTGCCCCCGATAGTCCTGCGTTCGCGCCGACCGATCGAGCGCCGGTAGCGGCATCGGTCCCGGCCCCGGCCCCGGCCCCCGAGTCTGCCAAGCCCGAGCCCGCACCCCAGCTCCCGTCCGCGCCCAAGTCCGAAGCCGCGGGCAGCGGCCATGCGGTGGCGAAGGCGAATGGGGCCGAGCGCGAGCGCGCTGAGGCCGCGCGGGCGGACAAGGAATTCGTGGTGCCGGTGGCGGCGCTCGCCGAGCAGGACAAGGTCAGACTGCTCACGGCGCGGCTCAGGGCGGGCAAGCTGCCCTATTACACCGAAGCGATCGAAACTAAAAAGGGCAAAGTGACGCGCGTTCGCGTCGGTCCCTTCACCAGCCACGCGGCGGCCGAGCGGGCGCTCGAAAAGCTCGAGAAGCTAGGACTCAAGCCAGGGCCCGTGGCGACCAAGTAGTGCCATGAGCTGGCTCGATTACGCGGTCCTCGGCGTGCTTGGCGGGTCAATCGTCTGGGGCCTGTGGCGCGGGCTCGTGCGCGAAGTGATCTCGATCGTCGGGTGGGTGATCGCTTTCCTGGCCGCGAATCTGCTCGCCGGCCCGCTGGGCGAGCGGCTGCCGCATTCGGTTCCGACGCCACAGTTGCGCATGCTGGTGGCCTTTCTCGTGATATTCATCGCGACCCTCACCGTCACTACGCTCCTCGGGTTGCTGCTGTCGAGGCTGGTCAAGGCAGTCGGTCTGGGCGGCCTGGACCGCGGGCTGGGCGCCGTGTTCGGAACGGCGCGCGGGCTTCTGCTGGTCCTGGCGGCGGCACTGCTGGCTGGCCTTACCAGCGTGCCTCGGCAGCCGTACTGGCGCCACTCCCTGAGCGGGCTGGCGCTGGCGCACGCAGTGCTGGCGCTCAAACCATGGCTGCCCAAGGCTTTCTCCGAGCGGCTGCGCTATGATTAGCGCAACGGAGCGTGTTTCCGCGACCTTAAGAGCGTCAACCAGGGGCACTCGGTAATCGAACGCCATGTGTGGAATCCTCGGCATCGTCGCACGCTCACCCGTCAATCAGCTCCTGTACGACGGGCTGCTATTGCTGCAGCACCGCGGCCAGGATGCGGCCGGAATCGTCACCAGCGAGCGCAAGACGTTCCACATGCAAAAGGGCGGTGGGATGGTGCGCGACGTGTTCCGCACGCGCAACATGCGCTCGCTGCCCGGCAACATCGGCATCGCACATTGCCGCTACCCGACCGCCGGCTCCGCCTCCAGCTCTGCCGAAGCGCAGCCCTTCTACGTCAACTCGCCCTTCGGCATCGTGCTCGGGCATAACGGCAACCTGACCAACACCGATCAGCTGAAGGAAGAGATGTTCCGCCAGGACCTGCGGCACATCAACACCGATTCGGACTCGGAGGTTCTGCTGAACGTGCTCGCGCACGAGCTGGAGAAGGCCTCGGTCCGACTGCGCCTGGATCCGCAGACGATCTTCACGGCCGTCTCCAACGTGCATCGCCGCTGCCGAGGCGCGTACGCCGTGGTGGCGATGATCGCGGGGTGCGGTGTGCTCGCGTTTCGCGATCCGTTCGGCATTCGGCCGGCGGTGATCGGATACAACGAGACCGACGATGGCACGGAATACATGGTCGCCTCGGAATCCGTGGCGGTCGATGCGCTCGGTTTCCGCGTGTTGCGCGACGTAGCGCCCGGCGAAGCCGTATTCATCGACGAGGACGGAAATTTCTACAGCCAGCAGTGTGCGCCAAGCGCCTCGCTCAATCCCTGCATCTTCGAGTACGTCTACCTGGCGCGCCCTGATTCGCTGATCGACGGCGCCTCGGTCTACGAGGCGCGATTGCACATGGGCGAGAAGCTGGTCGAGAAGATCCGGCGCCAGTACGGCCACCTGGACATCGACGTGGTGATCCCGATCCCGGACTCGAGCCGCCCCTCCGCGATGCAGCTGGCGCTCGGCCTGGGTCTGGTTTACCGGGAAGGCTTCGTGAAGAACCGCTACATCGGGCGCACCTTCATCATGCCCGGGCAAGCGGTGCGCAGCAGGTCGGTGCGCCAGAAGCTGAACGCGATCTCGCTGGAGTTCAAGGGCAAGAACGTCCTGTTGGTGGACGATTCGATCGTGCGCGGCACCACCAGCCGCGAGATCGTGCAAATGGCGCGCGAGGCGGGCGCGCGCAAGGTCTACTTCGCGTCGGCAGCGCCTCCGGTGCGCTTCCCGAACGTCTACGGTATCGACATGCCCACGCGCGCGGAGCTCATCGCGGCACATCGCAGCGAGGAAGAGGTGGCGCTCGAAATCGGCGCCGACGCGCTTATCTACCAGGACCTCGAGGCGCTCAAGGAAGCGGTACGGCGGGTCAATCCGCGGCTCACCAGCTTCGAGACCTCGTGCTTCGACGGCAGCTACATCACCGGTGACGTCACCAGCGACTATCTGCAGGCAGTCGAGAGCCGCCGCGACGCGGCACGCGACGCGGGCGAGGAGTCCGAGGCCGCGCAGCTCGACCTCAATCTCGTCTCGGCTCTGTAGCCGCCTTTACCGGGGTAGCGCGCCAAGATATAATTTTCTCGCGCCGATTTGAACGTACAGCTTGCGGGCGCGTAAAAAATGCTGCTAAAGCGTGCCGAAAACCCGGTTCGCGCAGCCGGGTTTTTTTATGCCCGCGCGCCGAGGAAACAGAAATGGACGGCAAATTCGAGCTTGCGACCCTGGGCGTGCGTGCCGGCCAGACACGCACTTCGTTCCACGAGCACTCCGAGCCCCTGTTCCTGACCTCGAGCTTCGTGTTCGACAACGCGGAGCAGGCCGCCGCCCGATTCACATCCGGCGAGGAGAGCTTCATTTACTCGCGGTTCAGCAACCCGACCGTGAGCACGTTCCAGGACCGGCTCGCCGCGCTGGAAGGGGCGCAGGCCTGCGTGGCCACGGCCTCGGGCATGTCGGCGATCCTCGCCTTGTCGATGGCCTTGCTCAAGGCGGGCGATCACGTGGTGTGCTCGAATGCGGTGTTCGGTGCGACGGTGCAGCTGTACTCGGGCATTCTGGCGCGCTTCGGTGTCGAGACCAGCTTCGTACCGGCGGCCGATGTCGGCGCGTGGGGGCGCGCGGTTCGACCGAGCACGCGGCTGCTCTTTCTCGAGACGCCGTCGAATCCGCTCACCGAGGTGTCCGACGTCGCGGCCATTGCCGCGATCGCGAAGCGCGCCGGGGCGCTGCTGGCAGTGGACAACTGCTTGTGTACGCCCGCGCTGCAGCGTCCACTGGAGCTGGGCGCCGATCTGGTGGTTCACTCAGCCACGAAGTACCTGGACGGGCAGGGGCGTGTGCTGGGCGGTGCTGTCCTCGGCTCAAGGAAGCTGGTCATGGACGGGGTTTACGGTTTTCTGCGCACCGCGGGCCCGTCGCTGTCGCCGTTCAACGCCTGGGTCATCCTCAAAGGGCTCGAAACGCTCGAGCTGCGCATGCTGGCGCAATCGGCCAGCGCGCTCGAGCTCGCCGGCTGGCTCGAGTCGCACCCGAGTGTGGCGCGCGTACACTACCCCGGGCTACCTTCTCATCCGCAGCACGCGCTGGCGATGCGCCAGCAGCGCGCCGGTGGCGCGGTCGTCTCATTCGAGGTGAAGGGGGGGCGGGCGGCGGCCTGGAAGGTGATCGACGCGACGAAGCTCATCTCGATAACCGCCAACCTCGGCGACGTGAAGACCACCATCACGCATCCGGCGACCACCACCCACGGACGGATTTCCGCAGAGGCCCGCGCCGCCGCCGGGATCAGTGACGGGCTGCTGCGCCTGGCGATCGGCCTGGAAGCACCTGGGGACTTGCGCGCGGACCTCGCACGCGGACTGGGCTGAGCTGCACCGGCCGGCGCGGGCGGCTACCCGCTTTCGGTGCCGCTCCCCCTAGAGCATCTCCAGGCGCAGCGCACCGTGCTCGGCGACGAGGTAGCCGCCGCGCTCGTACCAGTCGGGCAGTACCCAGCGCTCGCAGCGCCGGCCGCCGACCTCGAGATCGTGGCGCGCGGGCCGGTGGGTATGGCCGTGGATGAGCCGCACCACGTGGTGGTGCTGCAAGGCCTCGAGCACCGCCGTGTGACTGACGTCCATGACCTCGGGCGGTTTGGCGCGCTTGTCCCGCTCGCTTGCCGCTCTCAGCTCCATGGCCCGCGTGCGCCGCATGGCCAGCGGCATCCCGAGGAAGCGCTCCTGCCAGCCTCGGCCACGTACCTCGGCCCGAAAACGCTGATATGCATGGTCGTCGGTGCACAGGGTGTCGCCGTGCATGAGCAGGGTCTCGAGCCGATCGATGGTCACGATGCTCGGATCGGGTAGGGACCTGGCCCCGGCCGCGGCGAGGAAGCGCTCGCCAAGCAGAAAATCGCGGTTGCCGCGCATGACGTGCACGGCCACACCCGCCTGCGCGAGCGTGCGCAGCCCGTCGGCGACGCCACGCGCCATGCGATCGCCGTCGTCGGCAGTCAATTCGTCGTCACCGATCCAGTAATCAAACAGGTCACCGAGCACGTACAGCGCCTCGGCGTGGGCAGCCACTTCGGCCAGGAAGCGGTAGAACCGCTCGCTGATCGCCGGGCGCTCGTCCGAAAGGTGGAGATCGGAGATGAACAGCGTGCGTGGCACGCCGCTACTTGCCGCCGACCACGGTCATCGACTCGATCACGACCGGTTCGCGCGGCACATCGCGCCCGAATGGGCCGCCCGGTCCGGTCGGCACGTGAGCGATTTTGCTCACCACGTCCATCCCGGAGACCACCTTGCCGAAGACCGCGTAACCGTGGCCATCGCCGCGCGCATCGCCCCAGTCGAGGAAGCTGTTGTCGTTCAAGTTGATGAAGAACTGCGCGGTTGCGGAGTCGGGATCCGCGGTACGCGCCATCGCGATGCTGCCGGACACATTTTTCAGACCGGCCTTGACCCCGAGCTCGGCTTCATTCGGAATCGGCGCGCGCGTGGGCTTCTGGTGAAATGCCTGGTCGTAGCCGCCGCCCTGGATCATGAAACCGTTGATGACGCGGTGGAAGATCGTGCCGTTGTAATGGCCGTCGCGCACATACTGCAGAAAGTTCGCCACGGTCTTCGGAGCCGCGGCGGGATAGAGCTCAAGCCGGATCAGACCGAGGTTGGTCTGAACGTCCACTTGCGGATCAGCTGCCAAGGCGGTGGACGCGATGGCCGCGGCGCACAGCATCGCCAGCGGCTTGCAGAGATCTGGTAGTGTCATGTTGCTCCTTGAGCGGCGTCGTGCCGCTGTCGGCGGCCCCTTCGTACAGGATTTTCCAGGTGCCGCCTCGCTTGACCCAGTATTGCTTCTTGCGCATGACGTTCGACAGGTTGTTCGAACGGTAGTTCTGCTCGAAGCTGACCACTACGAAGGGCTCCCGCGGGTAGCGCAGCATGGACACGTCCGAGATGCCCACCTTGATCCAAGTCTTCGCGGAATTGATCAGCCGCTTGCGCGCCGCCCACTGCGCGAAGTCCTGGCCGTCACCGTGGAAGCTGCGCGAGTAATGGCTGAGATAGCGGCCCACGTTCCGGCTTTCCCAGTCTGCACGCCACGCCTCGATGGCGGCGGCTAGCGAGCGCCGCTCGGCCTCCAGAGACGCGGCGGTGGTCCAGTCGATCTGATCGCTGATGATCACCGGAGTCAAGTCGATGCGCACAAAGCGCGCCACCGATTCGAGGTCGGGATTGGCGAGCACGACGCAGCCATCGCTCGCACGTGGCGGACGGCTGTAGGTGTCCGGCGGGGTGCCGTGCAGCCAGATGCCGTGGCCGTTGCGCCCGAGGCTGCGATCCCAGGCGTTCGGATAGTTGAGCGGAAAGGCGCCCACGCCGTAGTACTCGGCCAGCTTCTGCTGCGGCAAATTGGCCGTGACGTGGTAAAGGCCGACCGGTGTTTTCTGATCTCCTTCACGCGTCTTGTCCATGCCGCGCTTGCCGAGCGTCACGTAGTAGTCGGCGACATATTGCGGCAACCCGCCGACGTTCCTGAACACGTACAGCCGTGAACCGTGGGAATCGACTACCAGCGCGTATTTCTGCTCGGGACTAAGCTGCAGAACGTATTGCGGCATCATATTGGAAGAGGGACGGTCGCGCAGCGCGTGCAGTCGCGCAAGCGCCTCTGCGCGCAAGCCCTCCACCTTGTCCCGCGGCACCGCATTCGAGACGTCGCCGAAGGTTTGCAGCGGCCGCGTGCGAGCGAGCAGCAGATCGCCGCGGATCAGGTAACCCAGGCGGAATGTCGGGTGTGCCGTGAGTAGCGCGTTGACGCGTTGCAGCGCGAGCCCGAGCCGGTTGAGCTGGATTGCCTGCAGCACCCCGGATAAGTCGAGCTCCAGCGGGTCTCGATCGCGCTCGGTCTGTGCCAGGGTGCGTGCAAAGGGCGCGCAGGCCAGCACGGTGGCGAAGACGAAGCGCAGCGCAACCGCGCGCCTCATCAGCGCCCGACTCGCTCTTGGCGGATCAGCCAGCGACCCCCGGCACGCTCCAGGACGAGCGTCTTCATAGTCGTGGAGCGAATGAAGTTGGAGCGGTAGGTCTGGCGGAAGGTGACGCTTGCAAGGTCGTTCGCCGTAATGCGAACCTCGGGCGACGCGAGGGTCACCGAGATCGACTTGGGCGCGCTCAGGCGAGCTCGCCGCAGCCTCTCCCACGCTGCGCGCGACTGGCCCTTCGGGGTCTCGAAATCCTTGGCGTAGAAGGACAGATAGGCATCGACGTCCTTTCGCGACCATGCTTTCGCCCAGCCCTCGACGGTGGTGATGATGGCACGATTGACATCTGCGGTGCTCGCCTCGTGCGCCATCACGGGCTGCGCCGGGGCGGACACTGCCGGCTTCGGGGCGACGGGCTTCGGTGCGGCGGGCTTCGCCTCCGCCGCTTTGGGTTCGGCGGCCTTCGCTTCGGCACGGCTGGGCACAGGGGCCTTCACCTCGGCGGGTTGCTCAGGCGCCGGCTTGCCGGGCGCGCTCGCCGCCGAGGCGAGCGCGACGTGCTGCACTTCGTTGATCGAGCCGGGAGGCCCGCCGATCAGCTCGCGTAGAAGCGCGAGCTTGTTCTGTGCGGTAGAGTTCGACGAGTCGATCCGCAGCGCCTTGTCGTAGGCGCGGCTCGCCAGCTTGGCGTATACGTCGCCAAGATTCTCGTACGCTGTAGCGTAGCTCGGATGGGTGCGAATGGACTGCTCGAGCGCGGCGCGCGCCTTTTCGTACTCGCCTTGCGAGGCGTAGATCACGGCGAGATTGTTGTAGGGCTCGGGAAGTTCCGGGTAGTCCTGGGTCAGTTTCTGGAAGACGACCACCGCGTCCTTGGAGTCACCCTGCTCGGTGAGGATCACGCCCTTGAGGAAGCGCGCCTGCGGGCTGTTCGGCTGCGAGGCGAGAATCTTGTCGACGCTCTCAAGCGCTTGTCGATACTCGCCGGTCTTGAGCAGTTTGTTGGCCTGCTGCAGTTCGTCGCCAAGTGCAGCGCGCGAGATCAGCGCGATGCCGATGAAAAGGGCGACCCCTAGCTTTCGAAGGGCCGGCCCGAGCGTCGGGCGCAGCGCGGCTGAGTTCAGCATTGTGTTATACTTTTCAAGGCCCTACGAGAAGCGATTATTCTAGACCAACCCCCGCTCGTCCACAACATTGCGGGTGCTTGTTGCAGCGCGGGGTCGCGGCTTCGAGTCCCGGGGTGAGCCTTGTCCTGCGAGGTGCGTATCTGGCTGCGCGCCACGCCCGCCGATGCTGAGAATCTACAACACTCTCGCCCGCGAGAAGCAGGTCTTCGCGCCGATCCGCCCCGGCGACGTACGCATGTACGTCTGCGGCATGACGGTATACGACTACTGCCATCTCGGTCACGCGCGTGTGATGGTGGTGTTCGACATGGTACGGCGCTGGCTGCGCGCCTCCGGCTACCGCGTCATCTACGTGCGCAATATCACTGACATCGACGACAAGATCATCCGCCGCGCGGTGGACAACCACGAGAGCATCGGCCAGCTGACGGCGCGGTTCATCGCATACATGGACGAGGATGCGGCTGCGCTCGGTGTCGAGAAGCCGGAATTCGAGCCGCGCGCCACTCAGTTTGTGCCGCAGATGCTCGACATGATCGGTCGTCTGGAGTCCAACGGCCTCGCCTATCAGGCGCCCGACGGCGACATCAATTTTTCGGTGCGCAAGTTCCCGGGATACGGCCGGCTCTCCGGCAAATCGCTCGACGAACTGCGCGCCGGCGAACGCGTCGAGGTGGATGCGGCGAAGCGCGATCCGCTCGATTTCGTGCTGTGGAAGCGCTCCAAGCCCGACGAGCCCGGGTGGCCTTCGCGCTGGGGCGCCGGGCGACCCGGCTGGCACATCGAGTGCTCGGCGATGAGTTGCGCGCTGCTGGGGGAGCACTTCGACATCCACGGCGGCGGCCAGGATCTGCAGTTTCCGCATCACGAGAACGAGATCGCGCAATCCGAGGGCGCCAACGGCAAGCGTTTCGTCAACTACTGGATGCACAATGGCTTCGTCCGGGTGGACGACGTGAAGATGTCGAAGTCGCTCGGCAACTTCTTCACGGTGCGCGAAATCCTCAAGCTGTTCGATCCCGAGGTGGTGCGCTTTTTCGTCCTGCGCGCGCACTACCGCAGCCCGCTCAACTACTCGGATGCGCACCTGAACGATGCCAAGCAGGCGCTCGCGCGGCTGTACACGGCGCTCAAAGGCGTGCCAGCGCTGCAGCACACGGTGGACTGGTCAGAGCCGTACGCCCTTCGATTCCGGGAGGCGATGGATGACGATTTCGGCACGCCCGAAGCGATGGCGGTACTGTTCGACCTCGCCAACGAAGTGAACCGTGGCCGCGCGGAGCTCGCGCCGCAGCTGCGTGCGCTCGCCGGCGTGTTGGGTCTGCTTCAGCGCGATCCGCAGTCGTTTCTGCGCGGTGGCCCGGCGGCCGCGATAGACGATGCCGAGATCGAGCGCCGCATCGCCGAGCGTACGTCGCTCAAGAAGCAGCGCGACTACACCGCGGCCGACCGGATCCGCAATGAGCTGGCGGCGGTCGGGGTGGTGCTCGAAGACGCTGCCGGCGGAACTACCTGGCGCCGCGGGTAACCCGGATCTCGCGCGGCTGTCGTGCTGCCGCTCAGTGCAGGAACTGCTCGTTGCGGGTAATGATGGTCAGGTCGACGTAAGACGACCCGTTGTGGTTGGTGGGCGAAAAATTCACGTTGAAGCCGCCCATATCGAAATTGGACATCGTTTCCAGGCCGCTGATCAAGCTGTCGCGCGTTAGCTTCCTGCCGGCGCGCTGCAGGCCCTCGACGAACACTTTGGCGACCAGGTAGCCCTCGACGCTGGAAAAGTTGACGTTGACGTTGTTCGTTGCGGCGAGATGGTTGAATTCGGCAATCACCGGGGTCGCCTCGCCCCATGGGAAGGGGACGACCTGGGAGATCACCACGCCGCGCCCCTCTTTGCCGAGCTCGTGTGCGAGCTCGGTGCTGCCGACAAAAGACACGTTGAAGAACTGTCCGGTGTAGCCGCGCTTTTTCATCTGCTTGATGAACGCGGCACACGACTGGTACGCGCTGATCATGATGATCGCTTCGGGTTGCTTGGGCGCAATGGACTGAATCGCCTTGCTGACGTCGACGGTATTGCGCTCCACCGTTCCGAGCGCGACGATGTCCCCGCCGCGCTTCTTCACCGCGAGTTGCACGCCGCTCAGGCCGGCCTGGCCATAGGCGTCGTTCTGGTAGAAGACCGCGAAGCGCTTGATGCCCACGGTCAGCAGCTGCTGGACGATCTTGTCGGTCTCGTCGTTATAGCTCGCTCGCACGTTGAAGATGTAGCGATTGAACGGCTCGCGCAGCAGCTCAGCCCCGGTGAACGCCCCGATGAACGGCACTTGCGCGGCGGTGAAGATCGGCAAGGCGGCCTTGCTGGTCGGTGTGCCCACGTAGCCGATGAGCGCGAAAACCTTGTCGTCCTCGATCAGCTTGTGGGTGTTTGCGGCCGCCCGGGTCGGCTCGTAGCCGTCGTCGCGCGTGACGAGGTCGATCTTGCGTCCGTAGACGCCCCCGTGCGCATTGACGTAGTCGAAGTAAAGCTTCATCCCATCGCGCATCTGAATGCCGAGCTGGGCTGCCGGCCCGCTGAATGCCGCGGACTCGCCAACCAAGATGCTGTTCGCGGTCACGCCTGGGGTCTGGACTCCCATGTGGACCTTGGCGCCCGAGTGGGGCTGGGCGCTCGAGACGCCGGGCCATAGTGCTACCGCGCCGGCGATCAGGCGCAGAAACATTGTGATCGTGAACCTGCGGCGCGCCAAGTTGTCCCCCCTGTCGTGTCCGAGAGTTCGGCAGATTAAGCCGGGTTCGGCAATCCAGGTCAAGTCTGGACTGCGCAAAAGTGCATTCGGCCTTGCAACTCCTTGCAACTAACAGGCCGCGGGGGGTGGGCGGCGCGCAGCGCGCTAACCCTCGAAAAACTCCTTGACCTTCTCGAACCAGCTCTTCGAGCGCGGGTTGTGGCGCGCAAGGTCCTTCTGGCTGATGTCCTCGAATTCGCGCAGCAGTTCCCTTTGCCGCTCGGTGAGGTTGACGGCGGTTTCCACGACGACATGGCAATACAGATCCCCCGGAGCTTGGCTGCGCACGCCCTTGATGCCTTTGCCGCGCAGGCGGAAGGTCTTGCCGCTCTGCGTTTCCGCCGGAATCTTGATGCGCGCTAGGGCCGAACCGTCCAGCGTCGGGATTTCGATCTCGCCGCCGAGGGCCGCGGTGACGAAGGACACCGGCATCTCGCAGTGCAGGTCGTCGTTGTCGCGCTGGAACACGGCGTGCGGCCGGACATGTACTTGCACATACAGGTCGCCGGCCGGACCGCCGTTGACACCGGCCTCGCCTTCGCCAGCGAGGCGCACCCGGTCACCCTCGTCCACGCCCGCGGGGATGCGCACCGCGAGCGTCTTCTGATGTTTGACGCGGCCGGCGCCGCCGCAGGACGCGCAGGGATTCGGGATGACGTGGCCGCTGCCGTGGCAGCGCGGACAAGTCTGGGCAATCGAGAACGGGCCCTGCGAGATGCGCACCTGGCCCGTCCCGCGACAGGTCGGGCAGGTCTGGGTCTGGGTGCCGGCGCGCGCGCCGCTGCCGCCGCAGGTCTCGCAGGCGGCCATGGTCGGGATGCGGATCTTGGTGTCGAGGCCGTGCGCCGCCTGTTCGAGGGTGATCTCGAGGTTGTAGCGCAAATCGGCGCCGCGGTAGACGCCGGAGCGCGAACCGCGCCCGCCGCCGAAGATCTCGCCGAAGATGTCGCTGAAGATGTCGCCGACCCCGCCGAAGCCGGCTGCGCCGGTCGCGCCCATTCCGGCCTGCGGGTTGATCCCGGCGTGACCGAACTGATCGAAGGCGGCGCGTTTCTGCGTGTCCGTGAGCACCTCGTAGGCCTCCTTCGCCTCCTTGAAGTGCTCCTCGGCCTTGGGGTTGTCCGGATTGCGGTCCGGATGCCACTTCATGGCGAGCTTGCGGTACGCCTTCTTGATGTCTTCTTCGCTGGCGTCGCGGTTGACGCCTAGGACTTCGTAGTAGTCGCGCTTGGCCATGTGTGTTTACTGCGCTGGATAACAAGCGGCCGAGCCGAACGGCACGACGGTTCGCGTCGGTCGCTGCAGCCCGGCCAGTCAAGGCGTCGCGCCAGGCGCGACGCCCATTACGGCACTCAGCCCGCTTTCTTGTCCTTGACCTCGGTGAACTCCGCATCGACGACGTTGCTGTCGTCCTTCTTGCCGCCGGCCTCGTCCTTCGCGCCGCCCGCCGCGGCCTGCTGCTGCGCCTGCGTCTCGGCGTACATCTTCTCGCCGAGCTTCTGCGCGGCTTGCGCCAGGGCCTGCGACTGGGCTTCGATCTTCGCCTTGTCGTCGGATTTGAGCGCGGCCTCGGCGTCCTTCAGGGCTGCCTCGATCTTGTCCTTCTCGCCGGCCTCGAGCTTGTCGCCGTAATCCTTGATCGACTTGCGCACCGAATGCACTAGCGCCTCGCACTGGTTGCGGGCGTTGACCAGTTCGTGCGCCTTCTTGTCCTCGTCGGCGTGCACCTCGGCGTCCTTGACCATGTTCTGGATCTCCTCTTCGGAGAGGCCGGAGCTCGCCTGAATCTTGATCTTCGCTTCCTTGCCGGTTGCCTTGTCCTTCGCCGAGACGTGCAGGATGCCGTTGGCGTCGATATCGAACGTCACCTCGATCTGCGGCATGCCGCGCGGCGCCGGCGGAATGTCGGTCAGGTTGAACTGACCGAGGCTCTTGTTGCCGGCCGCCATCTCGCGCTCGCCCTGCAGCACGTGGATCGTCACCGCGGTCTGGCTGTCGTCCGCGGTCGAGAACACCTGCTGGGCTTTGGTTGGCACCGTGGTGTTCTTCTGGATGAGTTTGGTCATCACACCACCCAGCGTCTCGATGCCGAGCGACAACGGCGTGACGTCGAGCAGCAGCACGTCCTTCACGTCGCCTTTGAGCACGCCGGCCTGGATCGCGGCACCGACCGCCACCGCCTCGTCCGGGTTCACGTCCTTCCTCGGGTCCTTGCCGAAGACTTCGCGCACCTTGTCCTGGACCTTCGGCATGCGCGTCATGCCGCCGACCAGGATCACGTCGTCGATGTCGGAGACCTTGACGCCCGCGTCCTTGATGGCAATGCGGCATGGCTCGATGGTGCGCTCGATAAGTTCTTCGACCAGCGCTTCGAACTTGGCGCGCGTGATCTTCATCGCCAGGTGCTTCGGACCGGACGCGTCCGCGGTGACGTAGGGCAGATTGATCTCGGTCTGCTGCGACGACGAGAGCTCGATCTTCGCCTTTTCGGCGGATTCCTTCAGCCGCTGCAGCGCGAGCACGTCTTTCGACAGGTCGACGCCCTGATCCTTCTTGAACTCGGTGACGATGTAGTCCATCAGCCGCTGGTCGAAGTCCTCGCCGCCCAGGAACGTATCGCCGTTGGTAGAGAGCACCTCGAACTGCTTTTCGCCCTCGACGTCCGCGATCTCGATGATCGAGATGTCGAACGTGCCGCCGCCCAGGTCATAGACCGCGATCTTGCGGTCGCCCTTGCCCTGCCGGTCCATGCCAAAGGCAAGCGCGGCCGCGGTCGGTTCGTTGATGATGCGCTTGACCTCCAGGCCCGCGATGCGACCGGCGTCCTTGGTCGCCTGGCGTTGCGAGTCGTTGAAGTATGCGGGGACCGTGATGACCGCCTCGCTGACTTCTTCGCCCAGATAATCCTCGGCGGTCTTCTTCATCTTGCGCAGCACTTCCGCCGACACCTGCTGTGACGCGATCTGCTTGCCGCGCACCTCCACCCAGGCATCCCCGTTGTCGGCCTTGACGATCTTGAAGGGCATCAGGGCGATGTCCTTCTGCACTTCCTTTTCCTCGAAACGGCGCCCGATCAAGCGCTTGACCGCAAACAGGGTGTTCTTTGCGTTGGTGACCGCCTGGCGTTTGGCCGGCGCGCCAACCAGGATCTCGCCTTCGTCCGTATACGCAACGATGGACGGCGTGGTGCGCGCGCCCTCCGAGTTCTCGATCACCTTGGGCTTGCCGCCTTCCATGATCGCCACGCACGAATTGGTCGTGCCCAGGTCAATGCCGATGATCTTTCCCATGTGGATTCCCTTGTCTGCTTCGTAACTTAGCGTTGAATATGGGGTTTACGGGGCCCGCTTTCAAGCGTCGTTTGCCGGTCGGGGCTTGGCCACCGTGACCAGCACCGGACGCAATACCCGGTCGTGCAGCAAGTAGCCCTTTTGCATCACCGCAACAATGGTATTCGGCTCGCCGTCGGACTCCACCGCGGCCATCGCCTGGTGGCGATGGGGATCGAAGCGCTCGCCGGCGCCCGGCTCGAGTGCGCTCACCTGGCCCTGTTCGAGCGCAGCGCGCAGCTGCTTCAAGGTCAGCTCAACGCCACTGCGGAGCGCTTCGGGGGCGGCGCCGCCCGTCCCGAGTGCGGCCTCGAGGCTGTCGATCACCGGCAGCAGGCCCTGCACGAAGCGCTCGATGGCGAATTTCTGCGCCGCCGCAAGGTCGGCCTGGGCACGCTTGCGTGCATTATCTGCGTCGGCGAGCGCACGTAGTCTGGCGTTACGCTGCTCGTCCGCCTCGGCTCGGGCCTCGGCGAGCAGCTCCTCGCAGGAGCGCTCCGCGGGCTGCGCCTCTGGGGGCGGGGTTTGCCCCATGGTGGGGGCGGCGTCGGGTTGCTGAGTCGATTCGGACATGCGATTCCATTCAACAGTGGGCTTCAAACCGCTTGGAAGCTGGGGATGGCCGGCCGCGGTTCAAGGGCGGCATGCGAAAATGTTCCGCATGTCCGAACTTCCACAAGCCGTCGATCTGCGGGGCGAGCCGGAAAGCCGGGTGCACCTGGCGGCGCTCGCCTCGGTGCGCGAGCTGGGCCCGGGCGGGACCTGCGTGCTGCTCACGCGCGAGGACCCGGCGCTGCTGATGGCGAGCCTGAACCTGCAGCTGCGCGACGCCCTGGCCTGGGAGACGGCACCGGGGGCGGACCACTGGCGCACCACCGTGCGGCCCGCCGCCGACACCTTGCCCAGGGACCTGATCGATACGCTCACACGCGACCATCGCCGGCTCGACGAGCTGCTGGCGCGCGCCCTGCGCCTGCTCAATGCGGGCGACACGGGCCGGGCGAAGAGCCTGCTCGACGGATTCGCGGCCGGGCTGCGGCGCCATGTCGGCGCCGAGAACGACATCATCGCCCCGGCGCTTGGGCCCGGGGCGCGCTTCGAGCCGCTCGAGATCATGCTGCGCGAGCACGTCGAGCTGACCGAGCAGCTGCAGGCGGTGGAACAATGCTTCGCCGAGGTGCCCGCCGGGCAAGCGCCGCAAGCGTGGGAAATCGAGCCCTTCGTGGCGATCCTCTCGGGCACGCTCGCCAAGCATGAGTATCGCGAGGAGGGCAGTCTGTTTCCGGCTTGGGCGGCGGCGCTCGGCCGGCGTCCAGCCGCCGAGCGCGAGGCGCTGCACGCCCGGGTGCGGGAAGCGCTTCGATCCTAGCGTACGGCGCCCAGGACGCGCGCCCGCGCGGCCTGGGCGGCGAGATCGCCGGGGGCCAGGGCTGGGCGCGCCCAGCCGTGCTCGGCGGCGATCGTCGCCATGGCCGAAATCCATTCGACTGACTCGTTGAGACAGGGCACCAGCGCGAACTGCTTGCCGCCGTGGGCAAGGAAGGCGGCGCGTGCCACGATGCCGATCTCCTCCAGCGTCTCCAGGCAGTCGGCGACGAAGCCCGGACAGGCGACATCGACCCGTTGCACCCCGGCCCGGGCCAGCGCGACCAGCGTCGGCTCGGTGTACGGCTGCAGCCATTCGGCGCGGCCGAAGCGCGATTGGAAGGTGACCACATAGTCGCTCGCGCCGAGCTCGAGCGCTTGCGCGAGCAGCCGCGCAGTCTTATGGCACTCGCAGTGATAGGGGTCGCCGCGCTCCAGGGTGTAGCGCGGCAGGCCGTGAAAGCTCATTACCAGTTTGTCGCCGCGCCCGTGCGCCACCCAGTGGCGCTGCACGCCGGCCGCTAGCGCGGCGATGTACGCCGGGTGGTCGTGGAAGTGCTTCACGCAGCGCAGTTCGGGCACGTTGCGCGCGCCGGCCATCCAAGTGCCGACGGCGTCGAACGCGCTCGCCGTGGTGCTGGCCGCGTACTGCGGATAGAGCGGGAACACCAGGACGCGCCCGCAACCCGCGGTGCGCAGCCGCTGCAGTGCCTGCGCCACGCTGGGCGCGCCGTAGCGCATCGCGTGCTCGACGCTCGGACCGCCCGCCCCCAGCACCTGAGCGAGCAGGCGCGACTGCTGCGCGGTATGCACGGCCAGGGGCGAGCCCTCCGCGGTCCAGATCGCGGCATACTTCTCCGCCGAGCGTGCCGGCCGCTGGTTCAGGATGACGCCGTACAGGATCGGCAGCCAGACAAGCCGCGGGATCTCGACGACGCGCGGATCGGCCAGGAACTCGGCCAGGTAGCGGCGCACCGCGCGCTTGGTGGGCGCGGCCGGTGTGCCAAGGTTGATCAGGAGAATGCCCTCGCGCGCGGGCTGCCCGTGCTCGAACGCCGGCTCGGGGCGGTAGCGGGGCACGCCCGGGCAAGCCCTAGCTATGCGACAGCGCGCTCGACAGGAGCTTCGCAGTGACGTCGACGATCGGGATCACGCGGTCGTACGCCATGCGGGTGGGGCCGATTACCCCGACCGTCCCGACCACCTCGCCGCCCACCTTGTAGGGCGCCGTGACGACGCTTACGTCGTCCGGGGTGGAGACCCCGGACTCGCCGCCGATGAAGATCTGCACGCCCTGGCCGCGCAGCGACAGGTCGAGGATCTGCAGCAGCAGGCTCTTGCGCTCGAACAGATCGAACAGCTGGCGCAGCCGTGTCATGTCCTGCGACAGATCGTGCACCGCAAGCAGGTTGCGCTCGCCCGAGATCACGTACTGCTCGCTGTCCTCGGACACGGCGCGGTTGCCCGCTTCCAGGGCGGCGCTCATCAGCTGAATCATGTCCTGGCGCAGCTCGTGCAGCTCCTTGTTCAGGCGCTGGCGCACGTCCTCGAAGCTCTGCCCGGAGTAGTTCTGGTTGATGTAGTTGGCCGCCGAGACGAGCTCCGCCGGGCGGTAATCGCGGTCGGTGGCCAGGATCCGGTTCTGCACGTCGCCCTCTGGCGTGACCACGATCAGCAGCACCCGCTTCTCCGACAGCTTCAGGAACTCGATCTGCCGGAAGGTCACCGCGCGGCGCCGGGGCGCCATGACGATGCCCGCGAACTGCGTGAGCTGCGACAGCAGCTGCGAGGCGGCCTGGATCACGCGCTGCGGGTTGTCGGGATGCAGCTGGTCCTCGAGCTGGTGCAGCGCGCCGGACTCCAGCGTCTTCACTACCAGCAGCGCATCCACAAAAAAGCGGTAGCCGAGCGGCGTGGGAATGCGTCCGGCCGAAGTATGCGGGCTGGCGATCAGCCCCATCTCCTCCAGGTCCGACATGACGTTGCGGATCGTGGCCGGCGAGAGATCCAGCCCGGAGTATTTCGACAGCGTGCGCGAGCCTACCGGCTGACCCTCGGTGATGTAACGCTCGACCAGGGTTTTCAGCAGAATCTGCGCGCGCCGATCAAGCATGGCTTCATTGTACACAAGCGCGCGGCAAGCCTTTGAGCCGAAAGGCGCCGCCGGGTTCGGGCTGCGGTGGGACGCGGCGCTGCCAGCGGTTACAATCCAGGCATGCCGCTCGCTTTCCGTTGCATTGCTTTGATCGGCAAGCGCAGCCCCGCGATCGCGCACTCGCTGGGCGCGTTGCGCGCGCTGTTGCGCTCACGCGGCTGCGAAGTCCGCGTCGAGCGCGAGACCGCAGCCTGCGTGGGCGAGCACGGCGCGGCGGCCGATTACGAGGAGATCGGCCGCAGCTGCGATCTGGCGATCGTCCTCGGCGGCGACGGCACCATGCTCGCGGCCGCGCGCAACCTGGTGCGCCATGGTGTGCCGCTCGCCGGCATCAACCAGGGCCGCGTCGGATTCATGACCGACATCGGGTGGAAGGACATGCAGAGCTCGGTCGACGCCATCCTCGAGGGGCGGCACTCGATCGAGGAACGCTCTCTGCTCGACGCCGAAATCCGCCGCGCTGACCGCGTCGTGCTGCGCACGCTGGCCCTCAACGAGGCGGTGGTCGGCAAGGGCGCGCAGGGCCGCCTGATCGAGTTCGCCGTATACATCGACGGCGAGTACCTGTACACGCAGCGATCCGACGGGGTCATCGTGGCGACGCCCACCGGTTCCACCGCCTACGCGCTGTCGGCGCAGGGACCGATCCTGCAGCCCAGCGTGCCGGCGTTCGCGCTGGTGCCGCTCAACCCGCACACGCTGTCTTCGCGCCCGGTCAGCGTCAGCGACCGCAGTACGATCGAGATCGTGCTGGTGCACGCCGTTGACGCGCGCGCGCACTTCGATGGCTACGCGCTGGCCGATATGGCCGAAGGCGACCGTCTGGTGCTGCGCCGCTCGGGCGACGCGATCCGCTTCGTTCACCCGCCCGGCTACAGCTACTTCGTGATGCTGCGCGAGAAGCTGCGCTGGAGCGAGCCGGTAGAGAAGAATCGCGAGCGGGAGTGACCGGATGCTGCGCAGCCTCGCGATTCGCGACTTCGTGATCGTCGAGCGCGCCGAGCTCGAGCTCGGCCCCGGATTCACCGTTCTCACCGGCGAGACTGGCGCCGGCAAGTCGATCCTGGTGGACGCGATCGAGCTGCTGGTGGGCGGGCGGGGCGACGCCGCGGTGGTGCGCGAAGGCGCCGATCGCGCCGAGCTATCGGCCGAATTTGCGCTCGATCCGCGCGGCGCGCTCGCGGCGTGGCTGGCCGAGGGCGAGCTGGAAGGCGATGCGGGCGCTCTGATCCTGCGGCGCACGCTTGAGCGAGGCGGGCGATCGCGCTGCTTCATCAACGGGCACCCGGCGACGCTGGCACAGATGAAAGAGGCCGGCGAGTACCTGGTCGACATTCACGGCCAGCACGAGCACCAGTCGCTGCTGCGTCCAGCAGCGCAGCGCGACCTGCTCGACGCGCACGCGGGCGCGCAAGCCCTGGCCCGCGACACCGCGGATGGCTATCGCGCGTGGCGCCGTCTGGAGGCGCTCGCGGCGGAAGCCCAGGCGCGCTCCGCGCAGCGCGAAGCCGAGCGTGCCGAGCTGCAGGACAAGCTGGCCGAGCTGAGCCGTCTCGGCCTGCGTGAAGGCGAATGGGACGAGCTGGCCGCCGAGCACGGCCGCTTGGCGCACGGCTCGAGCCTGCTGGCGGGGGCACAGTCCGCGCTCGAAGCGCTCTCAGAGGCCGAGGGTGCGTGTCTGGCGCAGCTCGCCGCGGTGGCGGGCCGTCTGCGCGCGCTCTCGGCGCACGACGCCCAGCTGCGCGCGAGCGTGGAGCTGCTTGAGTCGGCCGAGGCGCAGGCCGGCGAAGTGGTGCGCGGACTGCGCCACTACGCTTCGCGCATCGAGCTCGACCCGGAGGCCCTGCGCGCTGTCGAGTCACGCGTCGAGGCGCTGCACGCCGCGGCGCGCAAGTACCGCGTCCGGCCGTCCGAGCTACCCGGATTGGCAAAGGAGCTGAAGGAAAAGCTCGACGAGCTCGCGCTCAGCGTCGATGCCGAGGCCCTGCGGCGCGAGGTCGCCGCGGCGCAGGCGCGCTACCAGGCGGAGGCGGCCACGCTGTCCGAGAAGCGCGCCGGTGCGGCCCAGAGCCTGTCGCGGTTGGTGAGCGATGCGATGCAGCAGCTGGCCATGGCGGGAGGGCGATTTGCGGTCGTGCTGCGTGCGTTGCCGGCGCCCGGCGCAAGCGGCGCCGAGGAGGTCGAGTTCGATGTCGCCGCCCACCCGAGCCTGCCGCTGCGCCCGCTCGCCAAGGTCGCCTCCGGCGGTGAGCTCTCGCGCATCAGCCTGGCCGTGCAGCTGGTCGCCAGCAAGGTTTCCCCCGTGGGCACGCTGGTGTTCGACGAGGTCGATTCCGGCATCGGGGGCGCGGTCGCCGAGACCGTGGGCCGCTCCCTCAAGCGCCTGGGCCGCGAGCGGCAGACGCTGTGCGTTACGCACCTGCCGCAGGTGGCGGCGCAGGGGGACGCGCAATGGTCGGTTTCCAAGGCGAGCGCCAAGGGTCGGGTCGGGTCGACCGTGGCGCGGCTCGATCGCGCGGGCCGGGTCGAGGAGCTGGCGCGCATGCTGGGCGGCAGCGCGATCACCGCGACCACGCGCAAGCACGCCGCGGAGATGCTGGGAAAGTAATCGCTTGGCGCGGAGCGCTTCAGCCGCCGGAGGGCGGGCGCAGATCGGCGGCGGCGGCGCGGTGCTCGCAGTTCGCCTTGGTGCAGTCGGCGTACAACGCGAGCGAGTGCCCGCGCAACTCGAAGCCGCGTTGGCGGGCGATCTCGCTCTGGCGTTTCTCGATTTCCGGGTCGTAGAACTCCTCCACCCGCCCGCATTGCAGGCAAACCAGGTGGTCATGATGCCCTCCCTGGCTGAGCTCGAACACCGCCTTGCCGGTCTCGAAGTGCTGGCGCGACAGCAGCCCCGCCTGCTCGAATTGCGTCAGGACGCGATACACGGTCGCCAGGCCGATGTCGATCCCCTCCGCGATCAATGCCTTGTAGACGTCCTCGGCCGACAGATGGCGCACCTTGCTGTTCTCGAACAGCTCGAGGATCTTGCGCCGCGGCAGGGTCGCCTTCAGGCCGATGTCCTTCAGGCTTTGCGTGGAGGTCATTGCGGGGCAAAAGGGCTGGATGCCATCGGCTATCATATTACCTTTGCCTCCGGTTGAGAATCGATCCCGTGTCGCTGCCCTCCCGCGTGCTCCTCGCGATCGCCGTGCTCGCTCTTGCCGCCTGCACTCCCCCGGCGATCATCAAGCCCTACCGTATCGACATTCAGCAGGGCAACTACGTGTCGCAGGACATGGTGTCGCAACTCAGGCCCGGCATGACCAAGGAGCAGGTGCGCTACATCCTCGGCACCCCGCTGATTACCGACATCTTTCACGCCGACCGATGGGACTACCTGTTTTACCTGCAGAAGGCCTACGGCATACGCGAAGAGCGCAGGATCACGGTGCTGTTCAACAAGGAAGGGCGCCTGACGCGCCTGGAGGGCGACGTCGTGGCGGCGAAGAGCACGCCGGCCAAGCACGAGGCACAGACCGAACCGAAAAAGGCTGACGGCAAGTGAACATCGCGATCGCCGGCAGCACGGGCCGCATGGGCCGCACGCTGATCGAGGCGGTGCTGCGCGATCCCGAACTGCAGCTCGCCGCGGCGCTCGAGCGCGCCGGGCACGCGGCCCTCGGGCGCGACGCGGGCGAGCTCGCCGGTGCGCCATGCGGTGTCAAGATCCAGGCCGACAGCGCGCAGGCGCTGGCGGCCGCCGATGCGCTGATCGATTTCACGCGCCCGGAAGGCACGCTCGCGCACCTCGACGCGTGCGCGAGCCTGGGCAAGGCGATGGTGATCGGCACCACCGGCTTTGCCGAGGCGGACCAGGCACGCATCGCGCAGGTCGCGCGTCGCGTTCCGATCGTCATGGCGCCGAACTTCGCGGTCGGGGTCAATGTGGTGTTCAAGCTCGCCGAGCTTGCGGCCCGGATCCTGGGCGAGGACTACGACGTCGAGATTGTCGAGGCGCATCACCGCCACAAGGTGGACGCTCCCTCGGGCACGGCGCTCAAGCTCGGTGAGCTGGTGGCGCGGGCGCTGGGTCGCGACCTCTCCCGCAGCGCCGTCTACGGCCGTCAGGGCACCACCGGTGAGCGCGACCCGAAGCAGATCGGCTTCCATGCCATCCGCGGCGGTGACATCGTGGGCGAGCATACCGCGATCTTCGCCGGGACCGGGGAGCGGGTCGAGATCACGGTACGCTCGCAGAGCCGCATGACTTACGCCCTTGGGGCGCTGCGCGCGGCGAAGTTCCTGCGGGGCCGGGCCCCGGGCCTGTACGACATGTTCGACGTGCTGGGCCTGAAATAGCCCGGCCAGGATGCCACGGCCGGCCGGCCCGCGCGGGCGTGCGACGGACCGGACGGAGGAGAGAGAGTGCTTGGCCCCGAGCGTTCCGGTATAATCCTTGCCTCAATGGAGCGGGAGCGGCAGAGGCCGCTCCCGCTTTTCGCATCTACTCCTGGAGTCCGCTTTGGCCGCGCTTGAACCTGCCGTCCTCGTCCTCGCTGACGGGACGGTGTTCCGGGGCCGCTCGGTCGGCGCGCGCGGCCTTTCGGCCGGGGAAGTGGTGTTCAACACCGCGATCACGGGCTACCAGGAGATTCTCACCGATCCCTCGTACTGCCGTCAGATCGTCACTCTGACGTACCCGCACATCGGCAACACCGGAGTCAACTCCGAGGACGAGGAATCGCGCCGCGTGTTCGCCGCCGGACTGGTAGTACGCGATGTGCCGCCGCTCGTCTCGAGCTGGCGCGCGCAGCAGGGCCTGAGCGATTACCTGGTCGCCAACGGGGTGGTGGCGATCGCCGACATCGATACCCGCAAGCTCACCCGGATCCTGCGCGAGAAAGGGGCGCAAAGCGGCTGCCTTTTCGCCGCAAGCGACGGCGAGATGGACATCGGCAGCGCCCTGGCCGAGGCGCGCGCCTTCCCCGGCCTGGCCGGGATGGATTTGGCGAAGGTGGTGAGCGTCGACGAGCCCTACGAGTGGCGCGCGGGCGCCTGGCATCTCGGGCAGGGCTACCACACGCCGGCGCAAGCGCGCTTTCACGTCGTCGCCTACGACTTCGGCATCAAGCGCAACATTCTGCGCCTGCTCGCCGAACGCGGTGCACGCCTGAGCGTGGTTCCCGCGCGGACTTCGGCCGAGCAGGTGCTCGCGCTCGCGCCCGACGGTATCTTCCTGTCGAACGGCCCCGGAGATCCCGAGCCGTGCGATTACGCGGTGCGCGCCATCCGCGAGCTGCTCGAGCGCAGCGACGTGCCGCTGTTCGGCATCTGTCTGGGCCACCAGCTGATGGGCCTGGCCGCCGGCGCGAAGACCGTCAAGATGAAATTCGGACATCACGGGGCCAACCACCCGGTGAAGGACCTGGACAGCGGCGCGGTGCTGATTACCAGCCAGAACCACGGCTTCGCGGTCGACCCCGCGACGCTGCCGAAGAACCTGCGGCCGACCCACGTGTCGCTGTTCGACGGCTCGCTGCAGGGCTTTGCTTACACCGATCGGCCCGCGTTCTGCTTCCAGGGGCACCCGGAAGCGAGCCCGGGGCCGCACGACATCGCCTATCTGTTCGATCGCTTCGCCGGGATGATCGCGGAGCGGAGCGCGCGCCGTGCCTAAGCGTAGCGATCTGCGCTCGATTCTCATCATCGGGGCCGGACCGATCGTGATCGGCCAGGCCTGCGAGTTCGACTATTCGGGGGCGCAGGCCTGCAAGGCGCTGCGCGAGGAAGGCTACCGCGTGGTGTTGGTCAACTCCAACCCGGCGACCATCATGACCGACCCGGAGATGGCCGACGCCACCTACATCGAGCCCGTCACCTGGCAGACGCTGGCGCGCATCATCGAGAAGGAGCGCCCGGATGCCCTGCTGCCGACCATGGGCGGGCAGACGGCGCTCAACTGCGCGCTGGATCTGGCGCGCGAAGGCGTGCTCGAGAAGTTCGGCGTGCAGATGATCGGGGCTTCGCGCGCGGCGATCGACAAGGCCGAGGACCGCGAGAAGTTCAAGCGCGCGATGGGCAGGATCGGCCTCGCCTGCCCGCGCTCGGCCCTGGCGCACTCGATGGAGGAGGCGCTGCAGGTGCAGGCGGGCATCGGTTACCCGGTGGTTCTGCGGGCCTCGTTCACCCTCGGCGGCACCGGCGGCGGCATCGCTTACAACCGCGAGGAGTTCGTCGCCATCTGCGAGCGCGGCCTGGAGGCCTCGCCCACCCGCGAGCTGCTGATCGAGGAGTCGGTGATCGGCTGGAAAGAGTTCGAGATGGAGGTGGTGCGCGACCACAAGGACAACTGCATCATCGTGTGCTCGATCGAGAACCTCGATCCGATGGGCGTTCACACCGGCGACTCGATCACCGTCGCTCCGGCGCAGACGCTGACCGACAAGGAGTACCAGATCCTGCGCGACGCCTCGATCGCGGTGTTGCGCGAGATCGGCGTCGACACCGGCGGCTCGAACGTGCAGTTCGCGATCAATCCGGCCGACGGGCGCATGCTGGTCATCGAGATGAACCCGCGCGTTTCGCGCTCCTCCGCGCTGGCCTCGAAGGCGACCGGGTTCCCGATCGCCAAGGTGGCGGCGAAGCTCGCCGTCGGCTACACGCTGGACGAGCTGAAGAACGAGATCACGGGGGGGGCGACGCCGGCGTCGTTCGAGCCGACGATCGATTACGTCGTCACCAAGGTGCCGCGCTTCGCGTTCGAGAAGTTTCCGCAGGCGAATGACCGCCTCACCACCCAGATGAAGTCGGTCGGAGAAGTAATGGCGATGGGCCGCACGTTCCAGGAATCGCTGCAGAAAGCGCTCAGGGGCCTGGAGGTCGGCGCCGATGGCATGAACCAGAAGACCACCGACCGCGAGGTGATCGAGAAAGAGCTGGGCGAACCCGGGCCCGATCGAATCTGGTACGTCGGCGACGCGTTCGAGAACGGCTTCTCCCTGGAGGAGGTGCACCGGCTGACGCGCATCGACCCCTGGTTCCTCGCCCAGATCAAGGAGATCGTCGATCTGGAGATGGAGCTCGACGACCAGTTGCTTTCGAACGTGGACGGCGAGACGCTGCGCGCCCTGAAGCGCAGGGGCTTTGCCGACCGGCGGCTCGCCTACCTGTTCAACACCACCGAAAAGGAGGTGCGTGCCAAGCGCCATGCCCTCGGCATCCGACCCGTGTACAAGCGCGTCGACACCTGCGCCGCGGAGTTCGCCACCCGGACCGCCTATATGTACTCGACCTACGAGGAGGAGTGCGAGGCGAGCCCGTCGGCGCGCAGGAAGGTGATGGTGCTCGGGGGCGGCCCGAACCGCATCGGCCAGGGTATCGAGTTCGATTACTGCTGCGTGCACGCCGCGCTCGCGCTACGCGAGGACGGCTTCGAGACCATCATGGTGAACTGCAACCCGGAGACCGTGTCGACGGATTACGACACCAGCGACCGGCTGTACTTCGAGCCGCTCACCCTCGAGGACGTGCTCGAGATCGTCGACAAGGAAAAGCCCTTCGGAGTGATCGTGCAGTACGGTGGCCAGACTCCGCTCAAGCTCGCGCGCGAGCTCGCCGCGGCCGGCGTGCCGATCCTCGGCACCAGCGCCGACATGATCGATGCCGCCGAGGACCGCGAGCGCTTCCAGAAGCTGCTCGACAAGCTCAAGTTGCGCCAGGCGCCCAATCGCACGGCACGCTCGGCCGAGGAGGCGCTGCGGCTCGCCGAGGAGATCGGCTACCCGCTGGTGGTGCGCCCCAGCTACGTGCTCGGCGGGCGCGCGATGGAGATCGTGCACCAGAAAGGCGATCTGGAGCGCTACATGCGCGAGGCGGTGAAGGTGTCCAACGATTCGCCGGTCCTGCTCGACCGCTATCTTTCGGATGCCATCGAGGTGGACGTGGACTGCGTGGCCGACGGCGCCGAAGTGCTGGTCGGGGGTGTGATGGAGCACGTCGAGCAGGCGGGCGTGCACTCGGGCGACTCGGCCTGCTGCCTGCCGCCGCATTCCCTGTCGCGTGAGCTGGTCGACGAGCTGCGCCGCGAGACGGTGCTGCTCGCCAGGGCGCTCAACGTGGTCGGCCTGATGAACGTGCAGTACGCGATCCAGGGCGACCGGGTATACGTGCTCGAGGTCAATCCGCGCGCTTCGCGCACCGTGCCCTTCGTGTCGAAGGCGACCGGGCGGCCGCTCGCCAAGATTGCCGCACGCTGCATGGCCGGCAAGTCGCTCGCCGAGCAGGGCGTGAGCGGCGAGATCATCCCGCCGTATTTCTCGGTCAAGGAGGCGGTGTTCCCGTTCGCCAAGTTCCCCGGCGTGGACACCATACTCGGCCCGGAGATGAAGTCCACCGGCGAGGTGATGGGAGTGGGCACGACCTTCGGTGAGGCGTTCGTCAAGTCGCAGCTCGCCGCCGGCGTGCGCCTGCCCAAGGCGGGCCGGGCGTTCATCAGCGTGCGCGACGGCGACAAGGTGGCCGCGGTGGCGGTGGCGCGCGACCTGCTCGAGCTCGGCTTCTCGGTGCTTGCCTCGCGCGGAACCGCGGCGGTCCTGGCCGCCCACGGGGTCGCGGTCTCGGCGGTAAACAAGGTCGCCGAGGGCCGGCCGCACATCGTCGACATGATCAAGAACGGCGAGGTGAGCTTCATCGTCAATACCGTCGAGGACACGCGCACCGCGATCGCCGATTCGCGCTCGATCCGCACCAGCGCGCTCGCTCAGCGGGTCACGTATTACACGACCATCGCCGGTGCGCGCGCCGCGTGCATGGGGATGCGCCACCTGGCGGCGTTGGAGCCGTATCGCCTGCAGGACCTGCATGCGAAGCTCGGCGCGCCGCCGGCACTCGAGGGCGCCATGGCGCCTGCCTTCTCCGCCTGATGCGAGTTAACATTGAGCCATGGCAAATACACCGATTACGACACGTGGGGCCGGATTGCTGCGTAGCGAGCTGCAGCGCCTGAAATCGGTGGAGCGGCCGAGTGTCATCGCCGCCATCGCCGAGGCGCGCTCGCAGGGCGACCTGTCGGAGAACGCCGAGTACGATGCCGCGCGCGAGCGGCAGAGCTTCCTCGAGGGCCGCATCGCGGAGATCGAGGTCAAGCTGGCCAACGCCCAGGTGATCGACCCGACCCTGCTCGATGCCGACGGGCGCTGCGTGTTCGGCGCCACCGTGGAGCTGGAGGAGGCGGGCTGCGGGGAGGCGACGACCTACCAGATCGTCGGCGAGGACGAGGCCGACATCAAGGAGGGCAGGATTTCGATCAGCTCCCCGATCGCGCGCGCCCTGATCGGGAAGTACGCCGGGGACGCGGTGGACGTGCAGACCCCGGGCGGGACGAAGCGCTACGAGATTCTCGACGTTCGCTACGAGTAGCACCGTGCGGGCGCGGCGCCGGGGGCGTCGGCGCCTCGACGCGCGGTTTTTCGCGGTAAACCACCAGGATCTTGCCGATATGCTGCACCGCCTGCGCGCCCGCGTGCGCGCAGATCTCGGTCAGTGCGCTGGCGCGCGCATCGCGGTCGAGTGTGCCGGCCCGGACCTTGATCAGCTCGCGCACGGCCAGGGCGCGATCGATCTCCTCCAGCACCTGCGGCGTGAGCCCCTTGTCGCCGATCAGGACCACCGGAGTCAGCTTGTGCGCGAGCGCCTTGAGCGCCCGGCGCCGTGCAGCGGTCAGCTCGTTCATGGCGCAAGTATAGGCGCTAGGCCAAGCGCCGCGCGCCCGTCGCGCGCTCAAGGCTAGGCATGGCGAAGTCCGGTTCCAGCAAGCGATGGCTGCGACGGCACGTCACGGACCCCTACGTGAGACAGGCGCAGGCGCAGGGCTACCGCTCGCGCGCCGCGTTCAAGCTGCTGGAGATCGACGCCCGGGATCAGCTGCTCAAACCGGGGATGAAGGTGGTCGACCTGGGTGCCGCCCCAGGGGGCTGGTCACAGGTCGCCGCCAGCAAGGTGAAGCCGGGCGGCTGCGTGGTGGCGGTTGATGTGGTGGAGATCGCCCCCATATCCGGGGTCGCGGCACTGCGCGGGGACTTCCTCGAGGCGCCGGTGCGCCAACGCGTGCGCGAGCAGCTGGGCGGCGACCGCGCGGACGTGGTGCTGTGCGACCTGTCGCCGAATCTCTCGGGCATTGCGAGCGTGGACCAGGCGCGCGCTGAGCGCCTGGTGATGCAGGCGATCGAGTTTTGCGGGCAGGCGTTGAACCCCGAGGGGGCGTTTCTGGTCAAGGTGTTTCAGGGCGAAGCGTTTGACGAGGTGCTGGAGGCGATGCGGCGCTGGTTTCGCAGCGTCGCGGTGCGCAAGCCCGGGGCCTCGCGCGGCGAGTCGCGCGAGGCATACGTACTCGGGCGCGCTCTTAAAACCTCGTGAAAGGTGTGGCTAAGTGGTCTTTTTGCTGTGCGAAAAGAGGATTAGAATGACTTTCAAGCGCCTTTCGCTCGCGGGAGCAACTTCTTGAACAACATGTTCAAAAACCTGGTCATCTGGCTGGTAATCGGCCTGGTCCTGATGACCGTGTTCAATCAGTTCAATACGCATCGTGCGGTGCAGGCGCCGATGGAGTATTCGCAGTTCCTCAACGAAGTGAAGGCGGGGCGCATTGCCAAGGTGACGATCGAGGGCCGCCAGCTCAAGGCGACCACCGTCGACGGCAAGGATGTCGTGAGCTATTCGCCCGGCGACATCTGGCTGGTGTCGGACCTGCTCAAGTACGGCGTGAAGATTGAGGCCAAGCCCCAGGAGGAGCCTTCGCTCCTCATGAACATCTTTGTGTCTTGGTTTCCGATGCTGCTGCTGATCGGCGTATGGGTGTTCTTCATGCGCCAGATGCAGGGGGGCGGGCGGGGCGGAGCGTTCTCGTTCGGCAAGTCGCGTGCGCGCATGCTCGACGAGTCGACCAACACGGTCACCTTCGCCGACGTAGCGGGGTGCGAGGAGGCGAAGGAGGAGGTCGCAGAGCTGGTCGATTTCCTGCGCGACCCCACCAAGTTCCAGAAGCTCGGCGGTCGCATTCCGCGCGGGGTGCTGATGGTCGGCTCGCCGGGCACCGGCAAGACGCTGCTGGCGCGTGCCATCGCGGGCGAGGCGAAGGTGCCGTTCTTCTCGATCTCCGGCTCGGACTTCGTCGAGATGTTCGTCGGCGTCGGCGCGGCGCGCGTGCGCGACATGTTCGAGCAGGCGAAGAAGCACTCGCCGTGCATCGTGTTCATCGACGAGATCGACGCGGTCGGACGCCAGCGCGGCGCGGGCCTGGGCGGCGGCAACGACGAGCGCGAGCAGACGCTGAACCAGCTGCTGGTCGAGATGGACGGTTTCGAGGCGACCATGGGCGTGATCGTGATCGCGGCCACCAACCGGCCGGACGTGCTCGATCCGGCGCTGCTGCGACCGGGCCGCTTCGACCGCCAAGTGGTGGTGCCGCTGCCCGACATTCGCGGCCGCGAGGAGATCCTGAAGGTGCACATGCGCAAGGTGCCGCTCGCGCCCGACGTGCGCCCGGATATCCTGGCGCGCGGCACGCCGGGGTTTTCCGGCGCCGACCTGGCCAACCTGGTCAACGAAGCGGCGCTGTTCGCCGCGCGCGGCAACAAGCGGCTGGTCGACATGGACGACTTCGAGCGCGCCAAGGACAAGATCGTGATGGGCGCCGAGCGGCGCTCGATGGTGATGCACGAGGACGAGCGCCGCAACACCGCGTATCACGAGTCGGGCCACACCCTGGTGGCCAAGCTGCTGCCCGGGACCGATCCGGTGCACAAGGTCACCATCATCCCGCGCGGGCGCGCCCTCGGCGTGACCATGCAGCTGCCCGAGCAGGACCGCTACACGCAGGATCGCGCGCGCCTGCTCAACATCATCGCGGTGCTGTTCGGCGGGCGCATCGCCGAGGAAGTGTTCATGGGCCAGATGACCACCGGGGCGGCGAACGACTTCGAGCGCGCCACCGAGCTCGCACGGCGCATGGTGACGCAGTGGGGCATGTCCGACGAGCTCGGGCCGATGGTGTACGGCGAGAACGAAGGCGAGGTGTTTCTGGGACGCTCGATCACCACCCACAAGAATGTTTCCGAGGCGACGCTGCAGAAGGTCGACGCCGAGATTCGTCGCATCATCGACCAGCAGTACAAGCTTGCGCGCCAGCTGATCGAGGACAATCGCGACAAGGTCGAAGCCATGGCCAAGGCCCTGCTCGAATGGGAGACGCTCGACGCCGACCAGATCAGCGATATCATTGCCGGCAAGTTGCCGCGGCCGCCCAAGCCGGTGCCTCCCGCGCCGAGCTCTACCGGCGCCGCGAACGACGGGGGCGCGCACGGCGCGAGCACCGCGCCTGCCCCAAGCTAAGACCAGACCGTGCGGGCCGTCCGGCACACCGGATGGTCCGTATCCGCTCCGGGAATGCCGATGACGCTGCGTTGCGGCAGGTACGCGTTGCCGCTCGGAAGTCCGCTCATCATGGGCGTGCTCAACGTGACGCCGGATTCCTTTTCCGACGGCGGCCGTTTCCTCGACCGGGAGGCGGCACTCGCGCAGGCGCGCAGGATGGTCGAGGACGGCGCGGCGATCATCGACATCGGCGGGGAATCCTCGCGTCCGGGGGCGCAGCCGGTGAGCGAGACCGAGGAGCTGGCCAGGGTGCTTCCGGTGCTGGCGGCGCTGTCGGATCTGCCGATCCCGATCTCGGTCGATACTCGCCGCCCGCGCGTGATGCGCGAGGCGCTCGCCGCCGGCGCCTCGATGATCAACGACATTGAGGCACTGAGCGCGCCGGGCGCACTCGAAACCGCGGCCGCGACCGGCTGTGCAGTGTGCCTGATGCACAAGCGGGGCGATCCGGCCACGATGCAGCGCGAGCCGCATTATGAGGACGTGGTGCGCGAGGTGCGGGATTTCCTCGCGCAGCGCATCGCGGCGGCGCAGCGCGCCGGCATTGTGCGCGAGCGACTGGTGGCCGACGTGGGCTTCGGCTTCGGCAAGACCGGTCGGCACAACCTGACTCTGCTGCGCCGCTTGCCGGAGTTCCGCGAGCTTGGGGTGCCGTTGCTTGCGGGCCTGTCGCGCAAGTCCACCCTCGGACACATCACCGGTCGCCCGGTGCAGGATCGGCTGGCATCGAGCCTGGCGGCGGCGTTGCTCGCCGCGCAGGGCGGCGCGAGAATACTGCGCGTACACGACGTCGCGCCGACCCGCGACGTGCTTGCGATGTGGCAGGCCTACCAGAGCGAGGAGGCATGAGCAGGCGCTACTTTGGAACCGACGGCGTGCGTGGCACGGTGGGGCAGGCGCCGATGACGGCCGACTTCGTGCTGCGCTTGGGCTACGCCGCGGGCACGGTGCTGGCGGCGCGCGGCGCGGTAGCCGGAGCCGATCGGCCGGCGGTGCTGATCGGTAAGGACACGCGCATCTCCGGCTACATGATCGAGGCGGCGCTCGAAGCGGGGTTCTCGGCGGCCGGCGTCGACGTCCTGCTGTGCGGGCCCTTGCCGACCCCCGGCGTTGCTTATCTCACGCGCGCGCTGAGACTGACCGCCGGAGTGGTGATAAGCGCCTCCCACAACCCGTACGCCGACAACGGCATCAAGATCTTCTCCGGCGATGGCTTCAAGCTGCCCGACGCCATCGAGTCTGAGATCGAGCGCGCGCTCGAAGGCCCAATGGGCTGCAACGACTCGGCGCGGCTCGGGCGCGCGCGGCGCATCGACGACGCCGGCGGGCGCTACATCGAGTTCTGCAAGTCGAGCTTTCCGGCCGCGCTCGACCTGAAGGGTGTCAAGCTGGTGGTCGACTGCGCCAACGGGGCCGCCTACAACGTGGCGCCGCATGTATTCCACGAGCTCGGTGCCGACGTGACAACGATCGGGGTGGCGCCGGACGGCTTCAACATCAACGAGACATCCGGCGCGACCGCGCCGCAGCAGCTGGTGGCCGCGGTGAAGCGCGAGCACGCGCACGCCGGTATCGCGCTCGACGGCGACGGCGATCGCGTGGTGATGGTGGATGCCGCCGGCAACGTTTACGACGGCGACCAGCTTCTCTACACGATCGTTCGGCACCGTGCGGCGAAGGAAAATATTGCCGGCGTCGCCGGAACGCTGATGACCAACCTTGCCCTCGAGCAGGCGCTGGCCCGTCTCGGCATCCCGTTTGCGCGCGCGAAGGTCGGTGACCGTTACGTCCTCGAGCTGCTGCGTGCCAACGGCTGGTTGCTGGGCGGCGAGAATTCCGGGCACATCATCTGCCTTGACCGGCATACCACGGGCGACGGGATCATTTCGGCGCTGCAGGTGCTCACTGCGGTGCGCGAGTCGCGACAGACGTTGCACGAGCTGGCGGCGGACCTGCCGCTGTACCCTCAGGTGCTGCTCAACGTGCGCGTGCCGCGCGGGTTCGACTGGCGGGCTCACCGCGGCGTGATCGACGCGCAGGCCGAGGCCGAGCGCATGCTCGACGGTCGCGGTCGCGTGCTGCTGCGCCCGTCGGGCACCGAGCCGGTGCTGCGGGTGATGGTTGAGGGCGAGCCGCGCGCGGTGATCGAGACCGCGGCAGAGTCGATCGCCGGGGCCGTGCGGCGCGCCGCCGGCGGGTAGATCCAGCGCACGGGGCGCTCCTCCGGACCGCCTGCGCGAGCGCGTCTCGCCGCCGCACGCGGGGAATCCGTCACGGGTTTGCCTGCGCGGGCGGCCGGTGCCGTTTGTCACGAAGCTGCAATATCGCTTCGGTACCATCGGTGCCGTTTTGCAGCGCGCGTGCGCATCCGAGGGGTTCCCCATGTTGAAACCGAAATTCTCGGGCCTGGCGGCCGGGGCGTTGCTCTCGGTCAGGGTGTTTGCCGTCGGTACGCCGGTGCGCTGATCGGCGCGGCGCGGAAAGCCCGGTGCACGGGGGGGGGGAAGGGGCGGTGAGCCCGCCGTCCCTTTCGTTTTTTGTTGAACGCGCCCCCCTCCTTTAGAATCACGGACCGAATCCCCCGAGCGCGCCGCCATCGTCCCCGACGAGATCCGGCGCGCCACCTTTCGAGCCCTGATGACCGACAGCGAGCGCAGCACGGCACACCATGCACCGGCGCGGTGGAAGGACGTCGCGTTCGAATACCTGACCAAGCTGTTCGCCTTTCTGGTGTTGAGCATCCTGGTGGCGATCCTGATTGCGCTGATAGTAGGCAGCCAGGTGACGCTGAAGAAATACGGCTTCTCGTTCCTGTGGCGGGAGCAATGGAACCCGGTGACGCCGAGCTTCGGCGCGCTGGTGCCGATCTACGGCACGCTGATGACCTCCGCCATCGCGATGCTGATCGGGGTGCCGGTGAGCTTCGGCATAGCGCTGTTTCTGACCGAGCTCTCGCCCGGCTGGCTCAAGCGGCCGCTCGGCACGGCGATCGAGCTGCTGGCCGCGATTCCCTCGATCATCTATGGCATGTGGGGCCTGTTCGTGCTGGCGCCGGTTTTCCAGGAGCACGTGCAGCCCGTGCTGATCAGCGCCCTGAGCGGCGTGCCGCTGGTGGGCGCGCTGTTTGCGGGGCCGCCGCTCGGCATCGGCATGCTCACCGCGGGGCTGGTCCTCTCGATCATGGTGATTCCGTTCATAGCCGCGGTCATGCGCGACGTCTTCGAGCTGGTGCCGCCGCTGCTCAAGGAATCGGCCTACGGCCTGGGTTCGACCACCTGGGAGGTGGTGTGGCGGGTGGTGCTGCCGTATACCAAGGTCGGCGTCATCGGTGGCATCATGCTGGGCTTGGGCCGTGCGCTCGGCGAGACCATGGCCGTGACCTTCATCATCGGCAACGCGCACCGGCTCGCGGTTTCCCTCATGGCGCCGGGCAACAGCATCGCCTCGGCGCTCGCCAACGAGTTCACCGAGGCGGTCGGCGACGTGTATTACTCGGCGCTGATCGAGCTCGGGCTGATCCTGTTCCTGATCACTACCGTGGTGCTCGGCCTGTCCAAGCTGCTGCTGATGCGGCTCGCCAGGCAGGAAGGCACTGGCACCTGAGGCACTGCGCATGAACGCCATCAGCCCGGCCAACGCGCGCTACCGCGCGCGCAAGCGCAAGAACATCGTGATGCTCGCGGTCTCCGGCATGGCGCTCGCTTTCGGCCTGTTCTGGCTGGTCTGGATCCTGGCGACGCTGCTGTACGAAGGCGGGGCGGCGCTGGCGCATGCCTCGTTCTACTACCAGATGACACCGCCTCCGGGGTCATCCGGCGGACTCGCGAACGCGATCGCCGGAAGCCTGATCATGGTCGTGGTGGGCACGGCGCTCGGCACGCCGGTCGGCATCCTGGCCGGGACCTACCTCGCGGAGTACGGCCGGCGCGGCTGGCTCGCGAACGCCACGCGCTTCCTGAACGACGTCCTGCTCTCGGCGCCTTCGATCGTGATCGGCCTGTTCGTCTATACGGTATACGTCGCGCGGGTGAAGCATTTCTCGGCCTGGGCCGGATCGCTCGCGCTCGCGCTGCTCGTGATTCCGGTTGTGGTGCGCACCACCGACGACATGCTGAAGCTGGTGCCAAGCAGTCTGCGCGAGGCGGCCGTGGCCCTCGGTTGCCCGACGTGGAAGATGATCGTATCGATCACTTATCGCGCGGCGCGCACCGGAATTCTGACCGGGATGCTGCTGGCCGTGGCGCGCATCAGCGGCGAAACCGCGCCGCTGCTGTTCACGGCACTCAACAACCAGTTCTGGACTCTCGATTTCAACGCGCCGATGGCCAATCTGCCGGTCGTAATCTTCCAGTTCGCCATGAGTCCCTACGCGGACTGGCAGCGGCTTGCCTGGGGCGGCGCAGCCCTTATCACCATCGCGGTGCTCGCGCTCAACATCCTGGCACGGGTGCTGTTCAGACGGAAGGACTGACCGCATGGAAACCTCGACCCCAGCCTCTGGCACGCGCCCGCTGTTCCAGGCCACGCCGCGCGGCGTGGCGCAGACCTCGGCGGGCGCCGCAGCGGCGCTGCCGGCGAAGCTGCAGATCCGCAAGCTGAACTTCTATTACGGCAGCTTCCACGCGCTGCGCGATATCAGCATGGAGATTCCCGAGCGCAAGGTCACGGCGTTCATCGGTCCGTCCGGCTGCGGCAAGTCGACGCTGTTGCGCACTTTCAACCGCATGTACTCGCTGTACCCGGAGCAGCGGGCGGAGGGCGAGGTCATCATGGACGGGGAAAACTTGCTCGCGACCAGAAAGGACCTGTCGCTGTTGCGGGCCAAGGTCGGCATGGTGTTCCAGAAGCCGACCCCGTTCCCGATGTCGATCTACGACAACATCGCCTTCGGCGTGCGGCTGTTCGAGCGCCTCGGCAAGCGCGAGATGGACGAGCGCATCGAATGGGCCCTCGGGCGCGCCGCGCTATGGGACGAGGTCAAGGACAAGCTCGGCCAGAGCGGGCACAGCCTGTCCGGCGGCCAGCAGCAGCGGCTGTGCATCGCGCGCGGCATCGCCATCAAGCCGGAGGTACTGCTGCTCGACGAGCCGTGCTCGGCGCTCGACCCGATCTCGACCGCGCGCATCGAGGAGCTGATCAACGAGCTGAAGAACGACTATACGGTGGTCATGGTCACGCACAACATGCAGCAGGCCGCACGCGTGTCCGACTATACCGCCTACATGTACCTGGGCGAGCTGATCGAGTTCGACGTCACCGACACGATCTTCATCAAGCCCAAGCGCAAGGAAACCGAGGACTACATCACCGGCCGCTTCGGCTGAGTCGGCTGGCGTGCGCGTCGTGCGCGGCGCGCTCGGCATGGAAAGGCCGCCTACACTGCAGTGGCTTCTCGGCGCATTCGCGCACCGGCTGCGTGAAATTGGTGCAAAGGATTGATCCGGATCGGGCGTTTTCATTGACCCTCGAGCGTATGGCGGGGTAAAATTTTTAGGCTTTTGAGGGCGGAAATCGATGCGTGCGCGGCTGGTCGCCGGCAACTGGAAGATGCACGGCAGCCGGGCTGCAAACCGCGCGCTGCTGGATGCGATACTTTCCGGCATCGGTCCGCTGCAGGGCATCGAGTGCGCGGTGTGCGTGCCGTTCCCTTATCTGGCGCAGGTCGCCGAGCGCCTGGCAGGCAGCTCGCTTGCGTGGGGCGCGCAGAACCTGAGCGAGTACGCCCAGGGCGCGCATACCGGAGAGGTATCGGCGGCGATGCTCGCCGAATTCGGTTGCCGCTATGCGATCGTCGGCCACTCCGAGCGCCGTCAACTCTACGGCGAGTCCGACGCGCAGACCGCGGGCAAGTTCGTCGCGGCGCAGGCGAGCGGGATGATTCCGATCCTGTGCGTGGGCGAAACGCTCGCGGAGCGCGATGCGGGGCGCACCGATGCGACGGTGGGGCGCCAGCTTGATGCCGTGGTCGCGCAAGCGGGTGCCGCGGCGTTCGCCGGAGCGGTACTCGCCTACGAGCCGATCTGGGCGATCGGCAGCGGACGCACCGCGACGCCCGAGCAGGCGCAGGCGGTGCATGCGTTCCTGAGGGAGCGGCTGGCCGCGGCCGATCGCGCGGTCGCCGCGGAGTTGCGCATCCTCTACGGAGGCAGCGTGAAGCCGGACAATGCCGAGGCGACCTTCGCGATGCCCGACGTGGACGGTGGACTGATCGGCGGCGCAGCGCTGGTCGCGAAAGATTTTCTGAGCATCTGCCGGGCGGCAGTGCGTAAAGGACGGTGACATGTATCTCTGGATCAATCTTCTCGTGACGTTTCAGGTGCTGCTCGGCTTGGGCATCATCGGACTGGTGCTGCTGCAGCATGGCAAGGGCGCGGACATGGGCTCCGGCTTCGGCGGCGGCTCCTCGAGCAGCCTGTTTGGCGCGAGCGGGTCCGCCAACTTCCTGTCGCGCACGACAGCCGCGCTAGCGACGGTTTTCTTCATCAGCAGTCTCGGTCTGGGCTACATGGTGACGCACAGGCCCAAGGAGAGCGCCGGCGTGATGGACCAGGTCAGGAGCGCGCAGCCTGCTGGGGCGGCGCCCGCGGCACCCGCGGCACCCGCGGCACCCGCCGACTCGAACGCGAAGAAGGTTCCGAACTGAGCGTGCGAGGCACGCCGGGCGCAGGTGCTCTGCGCGCCCGAATATGGAGGATAATTACGGGACTGAAAATCCCGCCCACGTGGTGAAATTGGTAGACACGCTAGCTTGAGGGGCTAGTGGGGAAACCCGTAGCAGTTCGAGTCTGCTCGTGGGCACCAACAGGGGCGGGGCCGCAACGGATGTCGGCCCTGCTGTGCGAAGCAGTCCCGCGATAGCCTAAATGGTCGCCCAATACTTTCCGATCCTGCTCTTCGTCCTCGTCGGCTTGGCAGTCGGCATCGTGCCGGTCGCGCTGGGCTGGCTGCTCGGCCCGAACCGGCCGGACCCGGAAAAGTTGTCGCCGTACGAGTGCGGTTTCGAGGCATTCGAGGACGCGCGCATGAAGTTCGACGTGCGCTACTACCTGGTCGCCATCCTGTTCATTCTCTTCGATCTCGAAATCGCGTTCCTGTTTCCCTGGGCCGTGGCGCTCAAGGAGATCGGCCTGTACGGATTCATGTCGATGATGGTGTTCCTCGGCATCCTGGTCGTCGGTTTCATCTACGAGTGGATGAAAGGAGCCCTGGAATGGGAGTGAAGGTCTTTTCCGGACGTGGTGCGTTGCGCTGCGGCGGTACGTCGCTGCGCAGCGCAGCGTAGGTCTTATGGGCATCGAAGGTATCCTGCAGCAGGGGTTCGTCACTACCACCGCGGACAAGCTGATCAACTGGACGCGCACCGGCTCGCTCTGGCCGATGACCTTCGGGCTCGCCTGCTGCGCGGTCGAGATGATGCAGGCCGGCGCGGCGCGCTACGATCTGGACCGCTTCGGCGTCGTGTTCCGGCCGAGCCCGCGGCAGTCGGATGTGATGATCGTGGCAGGCACGCTGTGCAACAAGATGGCGCCGGCGTTGCGCAAGGTCTACGACCAGATGGCCGAGCCGCGCTGGGTAATCTCGATGGGCTCGTGCGCCAACGGCGGCGGCTACTACCACTATTCCTACTCCGTGGTACGCGGCTGCGACCGGATCGTCCCGGTGGATATCTACGTGCCGGGCTGCCCGCCGACCGCCGAGGCACTGCTCTATGGCATCGTGCAGTTGCAGAACAAGATCAAGAGAACCAACACGATCGCCCGGTAGATGTCCCCCAAGCTCCAACGACTTCACGACGCACTGCAAAGCGTCCTCGGCGCGAAGATCGCAAACCTCACCGAGCGGCTCGGGGAGTTGACCTTGGAGGTGCGGGCCGCCGATTACCGCGAGGTGGCCGAGATTCTGCGCGACCGGCGGGAACTGCGCTTCGAACAGCTGGTCGACCTCTGCGGCCTGGACTATCAGACCTACGGCGACCGGCCGCGCGCGGGGCAGCGCTTTGCGGTGGCGGTGCACCTGCTGTCTCTCACGCACAACTGGCGCCTGCGGTTGCGCTGCTATTGCGAGGAAGGCGATTTTCCGCTGCTGGTCTCGCTGGTCCAGGTGTGGCCCTCGGTGCAGTGGTACGAGCGCGAGGCTTTTGACCTGTTCGGCATCGTGTTCGATGGCCACCCCGACCTGCGTCGCATCCTCACCGACTACGGCTTCATCGGCCACCCGTTCCGCAAGGACTTCCCGCTCTCGGGCTATGTCGAGATGCGCTATGACCCCGAGCAGAAGCGCGTCGTGTACCAGCCGGTGACCATCGAGCCGCGCGAGACCACGCCCCGCATCGTGCGCCAGGAGCACTACGGCGAGGAGCCGCAGTAGTGCCCGAGATTCGCAACTACACCCTCAACTTCGGCCCCCAGCACCCGGCGGCGCACGGGGTGCTACGCCTGGTGCTGGAGCTCGACGGCGAGGTGATCCAGCGCGCCGATCCCCACATCGGCCTGCTGCACCGGGCGACCGAGAAGCTCGCCGAGGCCAAGACCTTCATCCAGTCGGTGCCCTACATGGACCGGCTCGACTACGTCTCGATGCTGTGCAACGAGCACGCCTACGTGATGGCGATCGAGAAGCTGCTCGGCCTCGAGGTGCCGCTGCGCGCGCAGTACATTCGCGTGCTGTTCGACGAGATCACCCGGATCCTCAATCACCTGCTTTGGCTCGGGGCACACGGCCTGGACATCGGGGCGATGACGGTGTTCCTGTACTGCTTTCGCGAGCGCGAGGACCTGATGGACGCCTACGAGGCGGTGTCCGGCGCGCGCATGCACGCCGCGTATTACCGCCCGGGCGGCGTGTACCGCGACCTGCCGGACGCAATGCCGCAGTACGAGGCCTCGAAGATCCACGGCGCGCGCGCGGTGGGCGAGATGAACCGCAACCGCCAGGGGTCTCTGCTCGAGTTCATCGAGGACTTCTGCGAGCGCTTCCCGAAGTGCGTCGATGACTACGAGACGCTGCTCACCGAGAACCGCATCTGGAAGCAGCGCACCGTCGGCATCGGCGTGGTGGCGCCGGAGCGTGCCATGGCGCTCGGCTTCAGCGGGCCGATGCTGCGCGGCTCGGGCGTGGCCTGGGACCTGCGCAAGAAGCAGCCCTACGAGGTGTACGACCGCGTCGCGTTCGATGTTCCCGTGGGCAAGAACGGCGACTGCTACGACCGCTACCTGGTGCGCATGGCCGAGATGCGCCAGTCCAACCTCATCATCCGGCAGTGCGTCACCTGGCTGCGCGCCAATCCCGGGCCGGTGATCACCGACAACCACAAGGTGGCGCCGCCTTCGCGCGTGGCAATGAAGGAGAACATGGAAGAGCTGATCCATCACTTCAAGCTCTTCTCCGAGGGCATGCACGTGCCCGAGGGCGAAGCGTATGCCGCGGTCGAGCATCCGAAGGGCGAGTTCGGCATCTACCTGGTGTCGGACGGCGCCAACAAGCCGTACCGGCTGAAAATCCGCGCGCCCGGGTTCGCGCACCTGTCCGCGTTCGACGAGATGGTGCACGGCCACATGCTGGCCGATGCGGTTGCGGTCATCGGCACGCAGGACATCGTCTTCGGGGAGATCGATCGCTGATGCTGTCTGCTGAATCCTTGCAGAAGATCGAGCGCGAGATCGCCAAGTATCCCGCCGACCGGAAGCAGTCGGCGGTGATGGCGGCGCTGATCGTCGCGCAGGACCAGAACGGCTGGCTGTCGAGCGAGGTCATGGACGAGGTCGCGCACCACCTGGGAATGCCGCCGGTGGCGGTGTACGAGGTCGCGCGCTTCTACACCATGTACAACCTGCAGCCGGGAGGCGCGTTCAAGCTCACGATCTGCACCTGCCTGCCGTGCGGACTGCAGGGCTCGCTCGAGGCCGCCGACCACCTCAAGGCGAAGCTCGGCATCGACTTCGACCAGACCACGCCGGACGGCATGTTCACCCTCAAGGAAGGCGAATGCATGGGCGCGTGCGCCATGTCCCCGGTGGTGCTGGTGAACAACAAGCGCATGTGCGATCGCATGTCCGCGGACAAGCTCGACGCGCTGATCGACGAGCTCGCCCGCTCCTACGAGCTGAAGGCCTGAGATGTTCGACTACGGCCCTGACGCGATCATCCTGGCCGGCCTGGACGGCGACAACTGGAGGCTGAAGGACTACCAGGCGCGCGGCGGCTACCGAGCGCTGAGCAAGCTGCTCGCCGAGAAGGTGCCCCCGGAGAACGTGATTGCGGAGTTGAAGAAATCGGCGCTGCGCGGGCGCGGAGGCGCGGGGTTTCCGACCGGGCTCAAGTGGTCGTTCATGCCGCGGCAGTACACCGGCGCGAAGTACCTGGTGTGCAACTCGGACGAAGGCGAGCCCGGCACCTGCAAGGACCGCGACATCCTGCGCTACAACCCGCACGCGGTGATCGAGGGCATGATCATCGGCGCCTACGCCACCGGCGCGACCGCGGGCTACAACTACATCCACGGCGAGATCTGGGTGGTCTACCAGCAGTTCGAGGAGGCGCTCGCGGAAGCCTACGCCGCGGGCTACCTCGGCAAGAACATTCTCGGCTCGGAGTTGGGCTTCGAGCTCTACGCACATGCTGGTTACGGCGCCTACATCTGCGGCGAGGAGACCGCGATGCTCGACTCCCTCGAGGGCAAGAAGGGGCTGCCGCGCTTCAAGCCCCCGTTCCCCGCGAGCTACGGGCTGTACGGCAAACCGACCACCATCAACAACACCGAGACCTTCGCTGCCGTGCCCTGGATCATGCGCAACGGCGGCGAGGCGTTCCTGGCGCTCGGGCGACCGAGCAACGGCGGCACCAAGATCTTTTCGGTCACCGGGCACGTCAACCGGCCGGGCAACTACGAAGTGAAGCTTGGCACGCCGTTCGCGCGCCTGCTCGAGATGGCGGGCGGCGTACGCGACGGCAGGCAGCTGAAGGCGGTGATCCCCGGGGGCTCGTCCATGCCGGTGCTGCCCGCCGAGGTCATGCTGGCCACCGACATGGACTACGACTCGATCGCCAAGGCCGGCTCGATGCTCGGCTCGGGAGGGGTGATCGTGATGGACGAGACCACCTGCATGGTGCGCGCGCTCGAGCGCCTGTCGTACTTCTACTTCGAGGAGTCCTGCGGCCAGTGCACGCCGTGCCGCGAGGGTACCGGCTGGCTGTACCGGGTGGTGCACCGCATCGAGACCGGAAAGGGGCGCGCCGAGGACCTGGCGCTGCTCGACGATGTCGCCGACAACATTGCCGGGCGCACCATCTGCGCACTGGGTGACGCCGCGGCGCTGCCGGTGAAGAGCTTCCTCAAGCACTTTCGCGCCGAGTTCGAGTACCACGTCGAGCACAAGCGCTGCCTGGTGCAGGGCCCGCAGACCGAACCGAAGTGGGGCAGGGCCGGCGCGCACCGCGCGCCGCAGGCCGTGTCGAGGGCCGCGTAATGGCGAACATGCTGAACCTGGAGGTCGACGGTCGTGCGGTGCAGGTGGCACCGGGCGCAACAGTGATGGAGGCCGCCAACAAGCTCGGCATCTACGTCCCATACTTCTGCTATCACGAGAAGCTCAGCATCGCGGCCAATTGCCGCATGTGCCTGGTGGAAATCGAAAAAGCGCCCAAGCCCCTGCCGGCCTGTGCCACGCCGGCGACCGAGGGCATGAAGGTGTACACCCATTCGCCGGTGGCGAAGAAGGCGCAGAACGGTGTGATGGAGTTCCTGCTCATCAACCACCCGCTCGACTGCCCGATCTGCGACCAGGGCGGCGAGTGTCAGCTGCAGGACTTGGCGGTCGGCTACGGCCACGGCGCCTCGCGCTACACCGAGCCGAAGCGCGTGGTGCTGCACAAGGAGCTCGGCCCCCTGGTGGCGGCGGAGGAGATGAGCCGCTGCATCCAGTGCACGCGCTGCATCCGCTTCGGCCAGGAGATCGCCGGAGTGATGGAGCTCGGCATGATCAACCGCGGCGAATACGCCGAGATCGTCGCTTTCGTCGGCAAGACGGTGGATTCCGAGCTCTCGGGTAACGTCATCGACCTGTGCCCGGTCGGCGCGCTCACGTCGAAGCCGTTCCGCTACAGTGCGCGCACCTGGGAGCTGGCGCGGCACAAATCGATCTCGCCGCACGACGGCCTGGGCTCGAACCTGGTGGTGCAGGTGAAGCAGAACCGGGTCATGCGCGTGCTGCCGCTCGACAATGAGCGGGTGAACGAGTGCTGGCTCTCGGACAAGGACCGCTTCTCCTACGAAGCGCTCGACTCGGAGCGCCGGCTCACCCGCCCGCTGCTGCGGCGCGACGGCGAGTGGCACGAGGTGGACTGGGAGGTCGCGCTCGAATATGTGGTCGCGGAACTGCGCAAGCTGGCCCCGGCCGAGCTCGGCGCGCTGGCGAGCCCGCACGCGACGCTCGAGGAGTTGTACCTGCTGCAGAAGCTGGTCAAGGGCATGGGCGGGGCGAGCGTCGATTTCCGCCTGCGCCAGGCGGATTTCTCTGCCGAGGGCGAGCGCACCGGCGTGCCCTGGCTCGGCATGCCGGTGGCCGAACTGGGCGATCTCGATCGCGTGCTGGTGGTCGGCTCGTTTCTGCGCAAGGACCACCCGCTGATCGCCCACCGGCTGCGCCAGGCGGCGAAAAAAGGCGCGCAGATCAACGTGCTGCACGCGGCGGACGACGATCCGCTGATGCCCGTGGCGAACCGCTTGATCGTGGCTCCGGCAGACATGGTGGCCGCGCTGGCGTCGGTCGGTGAGGGCGCGGCGGGCGCGGCGGGCGCGATCCACGCCAGCCTCAAGTCGGGCCGCAACATCGCCGTGCTGCTGGGAAACTTTGCGCAGCAGCACCCCGCGGCGGCGCAGCTGCACGCGCACGCGCAAGCCCTCGCCGACGCACTGGGCGCGCGGCTCGGTTTCCTCGGAGAGGCTGCGAATTCGGTGGGCGGTTACCTGGCCGGCTGCGTGCCCGCCGAGGGCGGTCTCAACGCGCGTGCCATGCTCGAGCAGCCGCGCCGGGGCTACCTGCTGCTCAACACCGAGCCAGAGCTGGACGGTGCCGATGCGCAGCTCGCGCGCGCGGGGCTGCGCCAGGCGCAGCTGGTGGTCGCGTTCGCCATGTTCAAGGACCAGGCGAGCGACTACGCGCACGTGATGCTGCCGATCGCGCCCTTCAGCGAGACCGCGGGGACGTTCGTGAGCACGGAAGGCCGGGTGCAGAGCTTCAATGCGGCCGTGCTCCCGCTGGGCGAGGCGCGCCCGGCGTGGAAGGTGCTGCGCGTGCTGGGGAGCCTCCTCGGCGTACCGGGCTTCGAGTACGACAACGGCGAGCAGGTGCGCGCCGAGTGCCTGGGCGGCAGGGACCTGGCGGCGCTGCTCGGCAATCGCACTGCAGTGCGGCCGCAGGCGCCCGCCGCGCCGCACGCCGGTCTGCAGCGCGTTGCCGACGTGCCGATCTACTTCGCCGACGCGCTGGCGCGCCGTGCCCCGTCGCTGCAGAAAACGCACGACGCGCAGCCGCCGAAGGCGTGGATGAACGCGAAGCTGCTGCACGGCCTGGGCGTCGCGCCCGGCCAGCCGGTGCGAATCACGCAGGGCGCGGGCGAGGCACAGCTGGTCGCGGCGCTGGAGGAGCGGCTGCCTGACGATTGCGTGCGGGTGGCTGCCGCGCATTCCACCACCGCGGGCCTGGGCGCGATGTTCGGCACCCTGCGCGTGGCGAAAATCAGCGTGGAGCAGGCGGCCTAGATGCTCAACTGGATTGCCACGCGTCCGGACGCCTGGTTCGGCCCGACCTGGGGGCCGGCGGTGTACGTCTTCGTGGCGGCGCTGCTGTTCATCGTCGCGATCATGATCCCGCTGTTCGCGGCGGTCGCGTACCTCACCCTGTGGGAGCGCAAGCTGATCGGCTGGATGCAGATCCGCATCGGCCCCAACCGCGTCGGCCCGCTCGGCCTGCTGCAGCCGATCGCCGACGGCTTGAAGCTGCTGTTGAAGGAAGTGATTGTTCCAACCAACGCCGACAAGGGACTGTACATCCTCGCGCCGATGCTCGCGATCATGCCGGCGCTCGCGGCCTGGGCGGTGATTCCGTTCGCGCCCCAGGTAGTGCTCGCCAACGTCAATGCCGGGCTGCTCTACGTGATGGCGCTCACCTCGGTGGGCGTGTACGGAGTGATCGTGGCCGGCTGGGCGTCCAACTCGAAGTACGCCTTTATCGGCGCGATGCGCTCGGCGGCGCAGATGGTGTCGTACGAGATCGCGATGGGCTTCGCGCTGGTGGTGGTGCTGATGGTCTCCGGCAGCCTGAACCTGTCGGACATCGTCAACGCGCAGGCGCACGGTCGCTTCGCCGCGATGGGAATCAACTTCCTGTCCTGGAACTGGCTGCCGCTCGCGCCCATCATGGTGGTGTATTTCGTCTCCGGCGTGGCCGAGACCAATCGCTCCCCGTTCGACGTGGTGGAGGGCGAGTCGGAAATCGTTGCCGGCCACATGGTCGAGTACTCGGGCATGACCTTCGCCCTGTTCTTCATGGCCGAATACATGAACATGATCCTGATCAGCACGCTGACCGCGGTCATGTTCTTCGGCGGCTGGCAGGCGCCGATCGACGCGCCGCTGCTCCATCTGGTGCCACCGTTCGCGTGGCTGCTGATCAAGGTGTTCTTCATCGTGTCGATGTTCCTGTGGTTCCGCGCCACGTTCCCGCGATACCGTTACGACCAGGTCATGCGCCTGGGCTGGAAGATCTTCATCCCGGTGTCGCTGGTCTGGCTGGTGCTCGTCGGCGTCTGGATGCGCAGTCCATGGAGCATCTGGAGCTGAGGCCCGGCGATGCGACGGATCGTTGATTTCTTCAAGTCGTTCCTGCTGCTGGAGCTGCTGCGCGGCATGATGGTCACCGGGCGGCACCTGTTCGCACGCAAGATCACGGTCCAGTACCCGGAGGAGAGGACACCGCAGAGCCCGCGCTTTCGCGGCCTGCACGCGCTGCGCCGCTACCCGAACGGCGAGGAGCGCTGCATCGCCTGCAAGCTGTGCGAGGCCGTGTGCCCGGCGCTCGCGATCCACATCGAATCGGAGCAGCGCGCCGACGGCACGCGCCGCACGACGCGCTACGACATCGACCTGATCAAGTGCATCTACTGCGGTTTTTGCGAGGAATCCTGCCCGGTCGACGCGATCGTCGAGACGCGCATCCTCGAGTTTCACGGCGAGAAGCGCGGCGACCTTTATTACACCAAGCCGATGCTGCTCGCGGTCGGCGAACGCTACGAACAACAGATCGCGAAGGACCGCGCCGCGGACGCGATCTACCGCTAGGGAGGCGTTGGCCCCCCCGGGGCCCGCAGCAACGATGGTTGTCGAGACGGTGGTGTTTTACTTCTTCGCGGCGGTGCTGCTGCTCTCCGGGCTGCGCGTGATCACCGCGCGCAACCCGGTGCACGCGGCGCTGTTCCTGGTGCTGTCGTTCTTCACCGCGTCCGCGATCTGGCTGCTGCTGCAGGCCGAGTTCCTCGCCATCGTCCTGGTGCTGGTGTACGTCGGCGCGGTGATGGTGCTGTTCCTGTTCGTGGTCATGATGCTCGACATCAACCTCGAGCGCCTGCGCGAGGGCTTCTGGCGCAACCTGCCGCTCGCGCTGGTGGTGGGCGCGATCATGGCCGCCGAGATCATCGCGGTACTGGTGGAGCGCGCCTTCGAGGTTCCCGGCCACGCCGTGCGGCTGCCGGCCGGGTACAGCAATACCAGGGCGCTGGGCTTGCTGCTTTATACGCACTATGCCTACGCGCTCGAGATCGCAGCGGTCATTCTGCTGGTGGCGATCATCGCGGCGATCGCCCTGACGCAGCGCCGGCGCAAGGACACCAAGTACCAGAGCCCATCGCAGCAGGTGCGCGTGCGGCCCGGCGAGCGGGTGCAGCTCGTGTCGATGCCGACCGAAACGGACCGCTAGGAGAACCGCCATGGCACCGCTCAGCCTGACGCACTTTCTGGTTCTCGGCGCGCTGCTGTTCGCGATCAGCGTGGTCGGCATCTTCCTCAACCGGCGCAACGTCATCGTGCTGCTGATGGCAATCGAGCTGATGCTGCTCGCGGTCAACCTGAACTTCATCGCCTTTTCGCACTACCTTGGCAACGCAGCCGGGCAGGTGTTCGTGTTCTTCATCCTGACGGTGGCCGCCGCCGAGTCGGCGATCGGTCTGGCGATCCTGGTGGTGCTGTTTCGCAACCTGAACACCATCGACGTGGAAGACCTGGATTCGCTCAAGGGATGAGCGGGCCGCCGGCGCGAGCTATAACGACATGATCTCGATGAAAACGCTGTATCTGCTCGTGCCGCTGGCGCCACTTGCGGGCGCGCTGGTCGCCGGGCTGTTCGGGCGCGCAGTCGGGCGCGCGGGTGCGCACACCGCGACCATCCTGGCGGTGCTGGTCTCGTTTCTCGCGTCGTGCGCGATCTTCGTCGACGTGCTGCACGGCAACAACTTCAACGGCAGCGTTTACACCTGGGTGACCACCGGCGAGACGCGCCTGGAGATCGGCTTCCTGATCGACCGCCTGTCGGCGCTCATGCTGGTGGTGGTGACCTTTGTGTCGCTGATGGTGCACGTCTACAGCATCGGCTACATGGCCGACGATCCGGGCTACCAGCGCTTCTTCGCCTACATCTCGCTGTTCACCTTTTCGATGCTGATGCTGGTGATGAGCAACAACTTCCTGCAGCTGTTCTTCGGCTGGGAGGCCGTCGGCCTGGTGTCTTACCTGCTGATCGGGTTCTGGTACACGCGGCCGAGCGCGATCTACGCGAACCTGAAGGCGTTCATTGTCAACCGCGTGGGCGACTTCGGCTTTCTCCTCGGCATCGCGCTGATCCTGGCGCACTTCGGCACGCTCGATTACGCCGGGGTGTTCGCGCAGGCACCGGGCCTGGCGGGTGCGACGCTCGGCGTGCTGCCGGGCTCGCCCTGGCTGCTGCTGACGGTGATCTGCATCTGCCTGTTCGTTGGCGCGATGGGCAAGAGCGCGCAGTTCCCGCTGCACGTCTGGCTGCCCGATTCGATGGAGGGCCCGACGCCGATCTCGGCCCTGATCCATGCCGCCACCATGGTGACCGCCGGGATTTTCATGGTGGCGCGCATGTCGCCGCTGTATGAGCTGTCGCAGACCGCGCTCTCGGTGGTGATGGTGATCGGTGCGATCACCGCCGTGTTCATGGCGGTGGTTGCGGTGGTGCAGTACGACATCAAGCGCGTGATCGCCTATTCGACCCTGTCGCAGCTCGGTTACATGACGGTGGCGCTCGGCGCCTCGGCCTATGCGGCCGGCATCTTCCATCTCGTGACCCACGCCTTCTTCAAGGCGGTGCTGTTCCTGGGTGCCGGCTCGGTGATCATCGCGCTGCACCACGAGCAGGACATGCGCCGCATGGGCGGTCTGCGCAAGTACCTGCCGATCACCTACGCCACGGTGCTGATCGGCGCGCTCGCGAACGCCGGCCTGCCGCCGTTCGCCGGATTTTTCTCCAAGGACGCGATCCTGGAGGCGGTGCACGCCTCGCACGTCCCGGGCGCGGAATTCGCGTACCTCGCCCTGCTGCTTGGCGTGTTCCTCGGCGGCCTGTACACCTTCCGGCTGGTGTTCTACGCCTTCCACGGCGAGTCGCGGGTGGACCCGCACGTGCTCGAGCACCTGCACGAATCGCCCTGGGTGATCACCCTGCCGCTGATCCTGCTCGCGATTCCTTCGATCGGCGCGGGCTGGTGGATCGGAAGCGTGGTGTTCGGCGACTACTTCGGCTCGGCGATCGAGGTGCTGCCCGCCCACGGCGCGGTCGCCGCGATGGCGGCCGAGTACCACGGCCTGTGGCGCTTCATGCTGCACGGCCTGCTCGGGCTGCCGTTCTGGTTCGCGCTCGCCGGCGCGGCGCTCGCCTGGTATCTGTACACCGTGCGCACCGAGCTGCCGAAGAAGATCGCGATCGCGTTCGGGCCGCTGTACGCGATCGTCGAGGGCAAATACGGCTTCGACGAGCTGTACTCGTGGCTGTTCGTGGGCGGCGTGCGGGCGCTCGGCCGCGGGCTGTGGCGCGGCGGAGATCAGACCGTGATCGACGGGGTGCTGGTCAACGGCTCGGCGCGCGTGGTGGGCTGGTTTGCCACCGTCGTGCGCCTGTTCCAGTCCGGCCTGATCTACCAGTACGCCTTCAGCATGCTGATCGGGGTCGTGCTGCTGGCCTACTGGTTCCTGCGCACCTGACGAACAACGCATGAGGCCCGTCGCGAAAAGCGGACCGTGAACAAACATCAAGAACACACACCGTGAACCTGCCGCTACTTTCGCTCGCAATCTGGATTCCGGTCCTCGCCGGGCTGCTGGTGCTCGCCACCGGGGGCGATGCCCGCGCGCCGCTGCAGCGCTGGATCGCCCTCGCCGGGGCGCTGGCCGGTTTCCTGGTCACAATTCCGCTCTACACCCACTTCGACGCGCAGACGAGCGCGATGCAGTTCGTCGAGTTCACGCCCTGGATCGCGCACTTCAACGTCAACTACCACCTCGGCGTCGACGGCATCAGCGTGCTGTTCGTGCTGCTCAACAGCTTCGTCACGGTGCTGGTGGTGATCGCGGGCTGGAAGGTGATCGACAGCCGGGTGGCCCAGTACTATGCCGCGTTCCTCATCCTGTCGGGCCTGATGAACGGCGTGTTCGCCGCCCTCGACGCCCTGCTGTTCTACGTGTTCTTCGAGGCCACCCTGATTCCGATGTTCATCATCATCGGCGTCTGGGGCGGGCCTAACCGGGTATACGCGGCGCTCAAGTTCTTCCTCTACACGCTGCTTGGCTCGCTGCTCATGCTGGTCGCGTTCCTGTACCTGTACGACAAGTCCGGCGGCAGCTTCTCGATCCTCGACTGGTGGCGACTGCCGCTGCCGCTCGGCGCGCAGGTGCTGCTGTTCTTCGCCTTCCTGCTCGGCTTCGCGGTCAAAGTGCCGATGTGGCCGGTGCACACCTGGCTGCCGGACGCGCACGTCGAGGCGCCCACCGGGGGCTCGGTGGTGCTGGCGGCGATGATGCTCAAGCTGGGGGCCTACGGTTTCGTGCGCTTCTCGCTGCCGATCCTGCCGGACGCCTCGCGCGAGCTGGCCTGGCTGATGATCGCGCTGTCGCTGATCGCGGTGGTGTACATCGGCCTGGTGGCGGTGGTGCAGAGCGACATGAAGAAGCTGATCGCCTACTCGTCGATTTCGCACATGGGGCTGGTGACGCTGGGCTTCTTCGTCTTCAACGCCTACGGCGTGGAGGGCGGCCTGGTGCAGATGATCTCGCACGGCTTCGTATCGGCCGCCCTGTTCCTGTGCGTCGGTGTCATGTACGACCGGCTGCACAGCCGGCAGATCGCCGACTACGGCGGCGTGGTGAACGTCATGCCGAAGTTCGCCGCGCTGATGATGCTGTTCGCGATGGCCAACTGCGGGCTGCCCGCGACCAGCGGCTTCGTGGGCGAATTCATGGTGGTCATGGGTGCGATGAAGGCGAACTTCTGGATCGCCTTCGCGGCGGCGAGCACCCTGATCTGGGGCGCGGCGTACACGCTGTGGCTGTATAAGCGCGTGATCTTCGGCGCGGTCGCCAACGAGCGCGTGGCGGGGATGGCGGACCTGAACGGGCGCGAGCTTCTGGTGCTCGGCCTGCTGGCGATTGCGGTGCTGTTCATGGGGATCTACCCGTTGCCCTTCACCAACGTGATGCACGCCTCGGTCAACGAGCTGCTGCGCCACGTCGCTATTCCAAAGACATGAGGACCCATGATGCGCTGCGGCGCCGAACCATCCTGCGCCGCAGCGCGAGACTCTCGGAAAAGGCGCTGACCCGATGACAGTTTCGGTCCTATCCGCCGGCTTCTCGTCCGCGCTGCCGGAGATCTTCCTGCTGGCGGCGACTTGCGCGTTGATGATTGTCGACCTGTTCGTGAAGAGCGAGCGTCGCACGCTGAGCTACGCGCTGGCGCAGCTGATCCTGCTTGGCTGCGCGGTGCTGACCGCGATGGTCTCGCTGCTCTCGCTCAGGCACCCGGTGTATGCCTTCGACGGGCTGTTCGTGAACGACCAGATGGCGAACCTGCTCAAGCTGATGGCCTACCTGTCGGTGGCGATGGCGCTGGCGTACTCGCGCCAGTACCTGCTCGACCGCAACCTGTTCAAGGGCGAATTCCTGACGCTGCTGCTGTTCGCGCTGCTCGGCATGATGGTCATGATGAGCGCCAACAGCTTCATCACGCTGTACCTGGGCCTCGAGCTGCTGTCGCTGTGCCTGTACGCGATGGTGGCGCTCAACCGCGAGTCGGCCGCCTCGACCGAGGCCGCGATGAAGTACTTCGTGCTCGGGGCGCTCGCCTCCGGCCTGCTGCTGTACGGCATGTCGATGATCTACGGCGCGACCGGGACGCTGACCATTTCTGAGGTGGCGCAGCACGTGGCGCAGCTCTCGGGGAACGCCGCGGAGCGCCCCTTTCTCGTGCTGGGGCTGGTGTTCGTGATGGCCGGCATCGCGTTCAAGCTCGGGCTGGTGCCGTTTCACATGTGGATCCCGGACGTCTACCAGGGCGCGCCCACCGCGGTCACCCTGGTAATCGGTTCGGCGCCGAAGCTGGCCGCGTTCGCGATGGCGATCCGGCTGCTGGTGAACGGCCTGCTGGTTCTGGCGGTCGATTGGCAGCAGATGCTGGTGTTCATGGCCGTGCTGTCGATCGCTTTGGGCAACCTGTCGGCGATCGCGCAGACCAACCTCAAGCGCATGCTCGCCTACTCGACGATCGCGCACATGGGCTTCATGCTGCTCGGCCTGCTCTCGGGGGTGGTCGGCGGCAACTTGCGCAACGCCGCGGACGCCTACGCGGCGGCGATGTACTACACGATCGTGTACGTGCTGATGTCGCTCGGCGCCTTCGGCATGCTGCTGTTCCTGTCGCGCGCCGGCTTCGAGTGCGAGACACTCGATGACATGAAGGGCCTCAACCGCCGCAACCCCTGGTACGCGTTCCTGATGCTGGTGCTGATGTTCTCGCTGGCCGGGATCCCGCCGACCGCCGGGTTCTACGCAAAGCTGGCGGTGCTCTCGGCGGCGGTGAGCGCGGGACAGGTCTGGCTGGCGGTGGTGGCGGTGCTGCTCGCCCTGGTGGGCGCGTTCTACTATCTGCGCATCGTCAAGCTGATGTACTTCGACGAGCCGGCAGACCCGAGCCCGGTGACGGGCAACGACGAGATGCGCCTGGTGCTGTCGGCGAACGGCCTGGCGCTGCTGGTGCTGGGGATCCTGCCCCAGCCGCTGATGGCGCTGTGCTTCAGCGCCATCAAGAGCCTGTAGGTGTCCGCGGCGGACAAAGACCCGGCTCCGGCGCCGGGGGTGGGCGCCGAAGATCTCACCGAGCGGTTCGTCTCGGGCGAGGAGGTGTTCTCCGGCAGGCTGCTGCACGTGCACCGCGACGTGGTGCGGCTGCCCGACGGCCATGAAACGGTGCGCGAGTACGTTCGCCACCCCGGCGCGGTCATGGTGGTGCCGCTGTTCGAGGACGGCCGCGTGCTGCTCGAGCGCCAGTTTCGCTACCCGCACCGGCGCGATTTCATCGAGCTGCCCGCCGGCAAGCTCGAGCCCGGCGAGCCGCACCTGGAAACCGCCCGGCGCGAGCTGCTCGAGGAGACCGGCTACGTCGCCGCCGAGTGGCGGCGCCTGGGCACGCTCCACCCCTCGATCGGCTACACCGACGAGGCAATCGAGCTGTTCCTGGCGCGCGGCCTGAAGCATCGCGGCGCTGCGCTCGACGAGGGCGAGTTCCTCGAGGTGCTTACCATGCCGCTGGCCGAGGCGCTCGCTATGGTGCGCGACGGGGGCATCACCGACGCCAAGACCGTCGCCGGCCTGCTCTGGGTCGGGTCTTTCCTGGAGTAGCGCCGGCTCCCGCCGCCCGGCGGCGGTTTCAAATCACGGTTCAAACACGGGATATCCACCGCGGCGCTCGCCCGTGCCTGATTGAAGGGCAGCGGGCCCCGCCGCGGATATCCCTGCTCCTTCACGCTGGAGTTACCGCCCTTCACCTACGACTCAACTTCAGCAAGACCACGCCAACCGCACAAACCCGTGCGCATTCGCAGGGTCCGTTCTAGTGAGTAGAAGTGGGTTCAATTCAGTGAGCGGTGAGGGGCACGGTTAGAAAACTCAACGAGACACGGTTAGAGAACCCAACAGGCTTCTGCTGGAGGCCTGTCCGCGGGCCGATTTCAATAACGCCATGGGTACTCCGGGATTTCTTGGAATAACCAACAGGATTTTCACGCGTTAGAAAACCCAGCAACGCAATCTGTGGGTTGTGAACCAGAAACAGAAGCGGACCCGCAGGTAACTTGTCCCGCGAGGGTTTCAGCTGTACCTGAAAGGACTTGGTCTTTTTCGCTTGACCGGCGGGGTGCGAAACTGGGCGGGATTGAAACTGGTGCGCTGGCTCAACAGCGCTTTGCCGTCGATGCGCTCGGCCAGGCTCGCGATATCGCGCGCTACCACACCAGCTTGCGCGAAGTGCTCCGGCCAGATGTTCACGGCGCCAATGACACTGACAATTTCAGAAGCGGCCTCCGTGGGCAGCAGGCCGAATGCCTCGCACTGCGACATCGCGTTCTCGAGCGTCGAGTCCCGCCCTTGAGCGCCACAGATTAACTCCTGTTGTCCTTGCCCCGAGTTCGTTGGCAAGACGTCATACGCGGGCGCCAGTTTCAGGCGGCCATTGGAAAACGGGCTCACGACAAGCAGGGAGTGGTTCTTCTCGTGGTCATCGGTGTTGTCGACCAGGATGTTGAAAACCATGCGACGGAAGAGTTCCCGTGCGTCCCGTTGGTTTAGGCCATTCTGGGTGATGCCGACTCGGCGGAGGATTCGCGCCAATTCGGGGTACCCCATCTCGGGTTCGGCGCCGGACGCAGTGGCCGCACGGATGGCGGTGCTCGCTGAAAGGCTGTGAATCCGCCGGTCCTGTTCGCGGTCGAAGCGGCGAACAAGGATGGCGTTCGCGTCTGCGAGGCGAATGACTTGCGTCTCGGCCACGGTGATGCCGGCACGCTTGGCAAGGGTCATCGTCGCATGCTCGATGAGCGGCGTGTCGACGGGCTCGTTATTGAAGAATTTGATAACCCACTGCTCGCCGTCGAGGTCGATGAGCGCCTTGGGCTTGGCGCCGCCGAGTGGGCTGCCAACGCCAGCAATAATTTTGGTTTCCAGGGCAGTAATGGGCTCGGAAGCCTCAATCTTGGCCACCACTTCACTGAGCTGTTGCGCATCGTCGAGCCGAGGAAGCGGACTCCCGGCCCGCGGGCTGTAGGCGCTTGATGACGTGGAAACGCCGAGCGCACCGAACCGGTTGTCGCCTGCGTAGTACAGGTACTCCATCAGGGAAAGGCGTTCGGGCTTTTCCACGAAGCGAATGACCTTCTCACCCCAGCGGTCAGGCCGCGCGTCATCGACGGCTCCGACCGCACGCTGCGTATCTGAGACCAAGCGGCCTGGCGGCAAGAACTCGTTGTCTACCAACGGAAGGTCCTCGCTCAGCGCGAACCCATTGGCCAGCCACTCCTTGCCATAGTGCAGCGAGACGCCCTTGCCGTTGGAGACAAGCTTCAGAGGGCCGACGTACTGAGGCGCTGTCGGGTCGCCAAGGTACCAAAGGTATAAGTCATCCAGGCGCACGTCAGTCCTTCGTCTGGTCGGAGATATCCACGGCACGCAAGCGTGCCTCCGCGGAGGACTTAGCGCGTGAACGCCCCAGCTCGATGGCCGCACGGACATCCATTTCGAGGGCACCTTGGTCGTGTTCAGGTGCTGCGAGATTTCTCAGCTCCCCGTCGCGCTTGATGAGCCAAAGTGCGCTCGCGACGATACCGATGCCAACGCAAGGGTCGCCGGCCTCGAGCCGTTGGAGCGTGGACACGGTAACGCCCAAGCGCTGCGCCCAGGACCTCAATGATTCCTTGCGGCGCAAGCGAGCCACAGCCAGGTCGGCGCCTAGCTTTTCGATGGCGCCAGCCGTGGCTGGCGGAAGCCGAAGGAGGGCACGGGCGGTCTTTGGCATACCTATATAACATAACATATTATAAAGTTTTGTAAATATATATGAGTACACCATTACGGGAGTCGCTCCAGGTCATCTGCGCTCCTTGGCTCTCTCTCGTAACGCCATGCGAGGACGGCCAGCCCGTTTCCGGCGTCTAGTCAGGCCTCTTGGTTTTCTAAGTAATCTCGGGGCACTCGGCTGCCAAGGTCTCTCACCAGAAAACGCAACAAGCTGGTGGGCGAACGCCATGCCTTGAGATGGCAATTGACCCGGTGCGCCACAAGCCCCGCCGTTCAGGGCGGCGAAGGATAGCGCGGAGGGCGTAGCCGGCCTTGGGTTTTAGTGTGGTGTGTGCTGCTGTTCGATGTATTGGCGCACGATGGAGATTGGAGCGCCGCCGCAGGATGAGGCGAAACTACGATGGCGAGCACAGCACGCCCGTCCAGTAGCGATTCTGGATGTCGGGCCGGTCCTTGCGCAGCATCCGGCTGGATACGCCCTTGAGGCTGTTCACGAGATTGGAGACGGCCACCTTGGGCGGATACTCGAGCAGACGGTGGATGTGATCATCCTTGCCGTCCATCTCGATCAGTTGCGCCTCGAAGTCGGCGCAGACGTTGGCGAAGAGGTTGCGCAGCCGGTCGATGGCTTTTTTACTGACTGTACATTTTGCTTTATGGGGTCTGATATTTCACGTTATGCGGTCGAAGTTTCACGTTATGGGGTAGCGCACAACCGGTGCCCGGCACCCGCAAGCGCTCGCTCAGCCGCATACCCCCACGTAGCCGCAAGCGGTGCAGTAATCGCAGCCGTCCTTGCGGATCATGGTGTTGTTGCCGCACTCGGGGCAGCGCCCGCCCTGCATGACGGGCGCGCGACCCTGCTCGGGGGCTTCGAGTACGCCCATCTGCTGCAGGGGGATGCCGTTCTCGTCGAGGATGCCGAGCATCGCGTAGCGGTGCAGGATCAGCCGCGCCAGGTACGACATCGTGGAGGGGAAGGTCGCCTGCTTCTTGGAGCCCGGCACGAAGGCCATGAAGTCGCCCAGCGGCTCCGGGAAGTGCAGCAGCTTCCTCAGCTTCATGCCGATCCAGGCCGGGTCCAGCACCCGCATGTCGAGCGACAGGATCTTGCACAGCCCGTCGAAGCAGCGCGGGTACTCGCCCGATAGCCACATCGAGTAGGGCCGCGTGTTGCCATCCGGCAGCGTGATCTCCTTCAGGCCGAGCACGAAGTCGTCCCCGGTCCTCGGGTTGAGCACGTCCACCGTCCAGGACATCGTTCCGTCGGTGCCGGTCTTGGGCTCCTTCAGGCTGAACATGGTGTCGAGCACCGGGGTGGTCGCGCCGTCGGTCTGCCCGCCCAGCTGATCGACGTGCCAGCGTACCACCTGCGCGAACGCGGAGACGATCGAGGGCATGCGCTTGGGCTCGCCGTGCGGCGGGAAAGGCATGTCGAAGCCGTCGTCGCCGGCCGCCTTGGCGAGGGTCTCCAGCTTGAGCTTGAGCCAGCCCGGATCGTTGGCGCGCATGTCCATCGACAGGGCCTTGGCGAGCGCGCCCAGACCGCGCGGCTGCTCGCTGCCGTTGACCCACACTTCGAAGGCGTGAGACTTGCCGTTCTCGACGTGGCCCACGAACACCGCGAAGTGCCCCTGCGGATGCTCGATCATGTAGGTCCACGCCGGATTGCCCGCCGGCAGCACCGGTCGGCCCGGCCAGCGCAGGCTGGCAAGCACCGGCGCGGGCACCGACTTGATCTGGATTCGCCGGTTGACGTCGTCGCTGCGGAAGTCCTGGGGTTTGGCGGCCGTCTTGTCGACCGACAGGACCGACCCGAGCACCTTGTTCGGCCGGTAGGTGGCCAGACCTTTGAGGCCAGACTTCCAGGCCATGAAGTACAGGTCCTGGAATTCTCCGTAAGGATAGTCCTCGGGCACGTTCACAGTCTTGGAGATGCTGGTGTCGACGAACGGCGCCACCGCCGCCACCATCTGCTCGTGGGCCTTGGCGCTCAGCTCGAGCGCCGTGACGAAATAAGGCGGCAGCCGCTCCGGGTTGCCGCCTGCGGCCTTGTACAGCCGCCAAGCGTGGTCCTCGACCGGGAATTCCTTCATGGTGCCGTCCGGCATGCGCTTCTTGCGCGTGTAGGTCCACGAGAACGGCGGCTCGATGCCGTTCGACGCGTTGTCGGCGAACGCCAGGCTGATGGTGC